>Ga0315545_1000003_pt1 | contig 279565 bp, 217 predicted proteins | sample SalMarSW160210MG_FD_203096 | JGI IMG/M metagenome (GOLD analysis project Ga0315545, IMG submission 203096) | Salt marsh sediment microbial communities from the Plum Island Ecosystem LTER, Massachusetts, United States - Salt Marsh Sediment SW1602-10 ... | reverse complement strand
GGCAGATTCTGACCCTGAGGCGGATCGACCTCATCCGAAACCAGCATATCACAGAAAGTGATCAACTGGCTGATGGTGAGCCCATCGGCCGAGACCGCATAAGTCTGGCTGACCCGGCCGGAGACCACGTTCAGCATCAGGGCCATCAGCTGGGCTTTGGCCAGATGTTTGAGGAAAGGATCGTCGCTGTCGTGCCAGCGCATGTGCAGCAGGTCCTTCAGAGCTTCCAGGCTGTCCGCCTGATCGGCAGGCTGGGGGACGCTGTAGTAATCTACCGGGTTAAGCGGGTTCTGATTAAAATGCTCGTCGATCAGCCCGCAAAATGCGGAGAAATCTTCCAAAGTGTAATCCTTGGGATGATTGCAGAGTGCGCGATGCAACTGATGCGCCCAGTAGGCCCTACTGCGGCATTCATTGGTCATGGCGATCGGCTCAAGCTCGAAGTTGACCTCAGTACAAGGCTCTGCCGGTACTATCTCGGTTTGCGTTTCACCCGGCAGGGCCGTAAAGCCGAGGGGGGTGACAATCATTACACTGTACGATCCCTGATCCAGGTCGGCGAAATAGAAGCCGCCGGTTTCATCGGTAACGGCCGGATCACCCAGCGGCTCATCGTTTGAGTCCAGAAGGGTTACGGTCACGCCAGCCGCCGGCAGCTCCCCAGATTGCTCTACCGAACCGCAGATATCACCACCAGTGGAGGGGAGTGGAAGCACGGTCAAATAAACGGTATCATAACCGGTAAGATTATTAACATCAGTGACAGCTAAGATTACAATATAAGAACCTGATTGCGATATAGAATAATCCTGTAGATAATTCCCTTGATGTACTTCAACTCCATCAATCAGCCAGGAATATGTGAGAGGTTGATTGCCCGTAGCAACTCCTGCCATGGAAAACAGTTCGTCCTCATATACAGTAAGCTCTTCTAATAGTGACCATGTTATATCATCATAGATTTCTACTACTGGTGGATTTTCGTCACCAATATCGGCACGAGATTTGATTGGAAGCAGAAAAACGAACATCAAGGCGCAAATAATAAGTGATAAAATTTTGCGTCTGTGATTTTGAATAATAAAAGGCATAATGACCTCCTAATGCTTTTGTGGGTGCTTTATCTAAAAGGAGTATAACAAATCGGGTGTAAATGTCAAGTCAAAACTCCATGATCAGGCCAATCAATATCGGGTATTATCTTTTAATAAAATATGGGCGTTACCCTAAATCCAGTGGGGAATGTCTAATTCGCATTCATTCATAAGAAGTTATATAGTAACGAGTTATATTTGGTGGAGGTGGGGGGGATCGAACCCCCGTCCGAATCTAACGTCAAGCCGTCTTCTACGTGCGTAGTCAGTCTTTTATTTCTCGCCCTGATAGCTGCCGGCTAACAGGCCACTGGCAGGACCAGCCTTTTAGTTTAAGCTCTCATTAAAGGCGTCTGAGAGCCGAGCCTCCTTTATCGACGCTGTGTCCTAACCCTGGAGACAAAGGATCAGGCACAACGGGCTGCCACTAATTAGGCAGCCATGGCGTAATCGTATTCGCCATTTGATGGTTTGCCCGGTTTGTTAACGGGGACCCAGACAACCCCGGCACGCCAACAACCCCCCGCTAAACCCGTCGAAACCAGTTCACCCCCATATCACAGTGGCCAGCTTCTCTCAGGTCAGCAGAAAGAGGCGTTGCCTCTTCTACCTGTCAAAGAACCGTCTACTATAATATACACTATCGGCGCTTGAGAACCAAATGCTTTGTTTTATTATAACAGTTAGGAAAACTAAAAGTTTCCCTCGCGAAGCATATTGCTGCCTGGAAAACCGCATAGCCAGACGAAAAGAGTTACGCTGTGGTATACAATGAAAACAAAAAAGAGTATATTTCAATACAAGTATTACGCATGTGCCCGGTCTAAAGTGTAGCCAATGTAACTGGTCGTGCAAAATTGAGTAGCGCTCAAGAAAGCAGATTTGACTATGTTGACGTTGTTGTATATCGATGATCCCCAGTTCACTGATGAGCTCTGGCAACACTACTACGAACTTCTGGAGGAATTGCACAAACGCTACAACACCAGATTTGCACAGACCTCGTGGTTGCAGACGAAGGAGCGCATGCTCTCTTTTGCCAAGGCAGAGAAAGCCTACCATCGATTCGTTGTCAGCGATGGTAATAGAATGGTGGGGTGGGCCGCCCTGTGCGTGCGCAACCCGGGAACTTCAAAGCAGGCAGCATATTTCGATTTTGACACCGCTCTTAACAAGATATCCGCGGAGTTCGCGCATGCGGTAGCGCCGGATATCGTTCGATTGCTCGAGAAGCACAATTGCTCGACCGCGCATTTCACTTCCACTAGCCAGCGAACGTCGGAGTTGGCACGCATGTGGGGAAGCAGGGAGCTTAACCGGCTTGATAGGTACCGGCTCTACCGGGCTGATGCCAATCTCACACTGATGAAGCAGTGGCTAGACACAGTGCCGCGAGCCAATCCGGACTTGCGCCTCGAGTTCTTTGATTCTGTTCCAGATGAGTACCTGGCAAGTCATACCAGCTTGTTCGTCCAGTTCATTCGGGACATGCCCACAGAGCGAGAGCAAGAGACGCCGTTCTACATGGATAACGAGGAGGCAAAGCGGCAGGCGGAGTGGCACCGGCAGAACAACATATTCCTGTATACGTATGCTCTATTTGACCAGGACAACAACATGGTGGCCCACACCAATGCGTCTATCGACAGCAGCGATCCAAAAGATGTCTACCAATCTATGACAGGCGTGGAGCGGAAGTATCGTGGTCGGGGTTTGTCGAAGTGGTTAAAAGCGGCGCTCTTCATAAAAGTCGGTGAGGATTTCCCGGAAAACGAGATGATGACCACCGATATGCGAGCAGTGCACAAGCCAATTCAGAAGGTCAATGCTCAGATGGGATATGTGCTCGAAAGCCAGGGCAACGAGTATGTGATCGATCTTGAGTCGCTTCACCGGTTCTTGGCCGATTGATATGTAATCCAGGCGGAGTTGCCTGTACTATTATCAGAAATCTGATTTCCCATTGCCCGATTTTACCCTATATTGCAGCGCCATGAGCTACCAGGTTTTCGCCCGTAAATATCGGCCGCAGGCGTTTGAAGACATTGTGGCGCAAGAACATGTGACACGAACCCTGCGAAATGCAGTCAAGAACGACCGGGTCGGTTCCGGCTACCTTTTCTGCGGACCGCGCGGCACGGGCAAAACCACCACCGCCCGTATCCTGGCCAAGGCGCTCAACTGCGTCAACGGCCCGACACCAAATCCATGCGGCACCTGCTCGCCCTGCGTGGAGATAGCAGCAGGCACCTCACTGGATGTCCTTGAGATTGACGCTGCTTCCAACACCGGCGTCGATGATATCCGTACTTTAAGAGAGAACGTTCGTTATATGCCGACCGGCGGGAAGAAGCGAATATACATAATTGACGAAGTACACCGTCTGTCAGGGGCTGCTTTTGACGCCTTGCTGAAAACGTTGGAAGAACCACCGCCGCATGTCATTTTTATCTTCGCTACCACCGAGCCGCTGAAAGTTCCGGAGACTATTCTGTCACGCACGCAGCGTTTCGACTTCAAGCGTGTCTCGGCCACCGATCTGGTGGAACATCTGAGAAAGATAGCACAAGCGGAGCACCTTGAGGTCGATGAGGCTTCCCTGCTGCTTCTGGCGCGCAAGGCGGATGGTTCAGTTCGAGATTCGCTGTCACTTCTCGATCAGGTAGCTGCATTCGCGGGAAATGTCATCACTGAGCAGGAAGTAGTTGAGGCGCTGGGTCTGGTAGACCGGCAGACCCTGTTTGATTTCACCAATGCCATAGCAGCCAAGGACAGCAGGCAGGTTCTCAAGTTGTCAAACAGGATTCTCGAAGCTGGTGTCGATGTCGCGGATTTCGTGCACGAGTTGCTGGAACACTTTCGCATTCTTTTGATATTGGCTGTCGACAAGGGATCATCTGACCTGCTCCATCTACCCGCAGAAGAACTTGAGGCATACACCAAACAGGCGGAGAACTTCTCGGTTGGCGACCTAGTCAGATTGATGAAATCTACCGGTGACCTGAACTATGACCTGAGAAGCGGCCTTGATGAACGGCTCGTCCTGGAGTTAGCCGGTGTGAAGATGGCTGAAATGGAGGCCACTGTACGCTTCGAGGAAATCCTGGAGCTTCTCAAGCAAAGTCAGCAGGAAACAATCATGGCAGGCGGCGATCTGTTCGGTCAAAGCAAAAAAAAAAGTGATGAGACAGGCTCCTTAGTCCGTCCTGAGCCGAACGACCGCGAGACAGCAACTTCAGGCATGCCCGTTTTCCCCGGAGGGGTCAACCTTGCGCAGCTTGAAGCCGGATGGGAGAGATTCTTGGGCTTTCTGCGGCAAAAGAGCCAGATGCTCGCTTCCCAATTGGCGATGGCTGAGCTTCGCAGGGTCGCCGACAACGAGGCTCTTCTGGTCTTCGGCGCGTCGGGGGGAGCCTCAAAGCAGGTCGTAGAGAAACCAGAAAATCTTAGCTTGATAACAGCAGCCATGCAGGAGTACTTTAAGGCAAGTGTAGGAATAAAGTTCGGCATCGATTCGACGAAGGATACTCCCTCCTTCGAAGACAACAAAAGAAACAACACAAAACCGGATGTAGCAAAACTAATTGAGAACTCTCCGCGACTCCGCATGCTGTTGGAGAAAGTAAACGGTGAGATAATCGGTACCAGAAAAGTAGAATGAAATACAATTACAAATAGTCCTTTTCAATTCAGGAGAGTGTAATGGGAAAAGGTGAATTGGGAAATATGATGAAACAGGTTCAGCAGATGCAGGCCAAGATGGAAGAGATGCAGGCTGAACTTGAGAAGGCAGAAGTAGAAGCGACCTCTGGCGGCGGCATGGTAAAGGTTGTCGCCAATGGCAGGCACGATATCCTCTCTATTGCTATTGACCCCGAAGTGGTTGACAAGGACGACATCGAAATGCTGCAAGACCTTATCGTTGCCGCCGTAAACCAGGCCCACCAGAAGGTACAAGAGCTTCAAGCGGAGCAGATGTCCGGCCTGACCGGCGGTTTGAAAATCCCCGGCTTGAACCTTCCCTTCTAAACCAGGACCACTGAATGTTCAAGTCAGCAGCATCGGTAGAGCAATTGGCAAACAGATTGGCGAGGCTGCCAGGTATCGGGCGGAAGTCAGCCACACGATTGGCTTTTCACATCCTAAAGCTCTCAAAAGAGGAGGCGAATGAGCTGGCTGACGCTATCCGCGAGGTTAAAGAGAAGGTGGGTTTTTGCTCTGTCTGTTACAATGTCTCAGAGACCGATCCCTGCCGGATATGTTCCGACCCTTCCCGCGATAGAAGCCTCATCTGCGTGGTTGAAGAAACCGCCGATGCGGCTGCAATGGACAAGGTCGAGGGTTTTAATGGGTTGTTCCATATCTTGGGCGGACGCCTTTCCCCTCTGGACGGTATCGGACCGGAAGACCTGCGGATCCATGAACTACTGGCGCGCATCAAAGAGGACGTAACGGAGGTCGTTATCGCAACCAACCCGAATGTCGAAGGCGAGGCCACCGCGATATATCTGGCCAAGCTACTCAAACCAATGGGCATAAAAGTAACCCGCATCGCACGCGGGCTTCCGGTCGGCTCCGACCTGGAATACGCTGATTCGGTCACTTTAGCAAGGGCGCTCGAAGGCCGTCAGGACTTCTGATTCCCACGATGCCGAAACGCGATTACAATACCCTACCACTCTATGTTTCGCTATTAGTCATCCTTGCTTTTATCGCCGGACGCCTGTGGGGGGGCGCTCTCTTCGACAATAACTGGTCGTTCAATCACTGGGTATACCTGCCGGTGTGGTACATTATCTTGTGGTTTGTCCTCCTGGCACTGGCAGTTCTGTTGTTTACCTCGCTGAGAGAAAGATTTTCATCATTTTTTGATTCCCGACTCAAGGTTGTAATCGCTTCAGCAGTTCTGTTTGGTCTCTTGATCCTTTTCCAGTTTGATTCTTTTCTCTACGGCGGAGGAAACCTCAGAGTAGCTCAGATTGCCCAGTCGGACACCGTGATCTTTCGCTGGTTTGAATATGGGTCCATACTGTTAGTGTCATGGCTGGATGGATTCTTCAACCTTTTTAATATCCGCTACAATACGGCCGGTGTGTACGCATGGAAAGTCTTCTCGTTTGGCTGCACTCTTCTCTCCCTAGTGGGGGCATTGAAACTGGCAAAGGAAATGTCGGCAGAGGCAACAAGTCGTCTTTACCTTTTTCTTATTCTGTTTTTTGGTCCGCAGACAATTCTCCTCTTCGGCTTTATAGGGGTAGAACCGGTAGTGATTGTCGTCTCCACTTGGTTTGCTCTCGCTGCTGTCAGGTTGAGCCGACGGTTTACAACGAATTGTCTGCTGGCCCTGTGGTGTATATTCTTTATCGGGGTGTTTATGCACTATAGGCTGGCATACCTGTTGCCGGCGGCTGTTTACACAACTGCTCGCAGCCCCATGAAAAAGGACAGGAGCCAGGTAGTGCCTTTGACACTGGCCTTCGCATCCTATTTTGGGTTATTGGCGCTGTTGTATTATTGGGCCGGACAGAACCTGGAGTTCTCCAAGTTCCTTCTCTTTCTGCCAGGGAAACTACCGTACTCCAACTACGGCATTTTTTCCTCCCGTCATATAGGGGATGTTCTTCAAGTGATCTTTCTGGCTTTCCCACAGGTGGTCGTTGTCGCATACCTCGCAATACGCCACTGGCGAAAGGTTACAAATAGAAACAGCCTGCCGTTGTTACCGCCGTTGCTACTGATGGCTCTTAGTGGAGCCACCGTAGTTCTGATCCTAGACCCCGTGGACAGTATCATTCTCGATTATCCCCGCCTGACTGCCTATCTGCTCCCATTTTCTTTTGTTTTGGCGGGACTGTTGAAAGGACTGAAAGACAGCTCCCATTATGCTCATGACCGCGTGATTGGGTTACTGGCCGCGGTTTGTCTGGTATTTCCATTGAGCTATCTTCCCAGCTACGTGCATATTGCATGGGCTAATCCTTATGTTACCAACTACTTCGAAAAACACGATTCATTCTACCTCAGCGGATGCCTGTCCTTCCGAGACGCCTATTTTTACCGCAAAGAGCTTGACAAGGCCAATGCCTGGGAGTGGAAACTTCCCAGCAAATCGCCGGATTACCTGAATCTGGAAGGAGCTAAAAACCTGGCCCAGCAGGGGCAGGAGGCAGAAGCCCTGAGAACACTATACAAAGTTATCGCTCAAAACCCCTACTGGTCCGATCCCAGAGCCCTGTTTGCCTCAATACAGATGAAACTGGGCCGATACCGGCTCGCCAAACCACAAATCGACACCTGCCTGATGTTGGAACCATACAGAAAAGAGTATCTGGTCAATCTCTATCGCTATTATCGCGATATTCAGAGCTACCCCCAGGCGCTCGAGTGTATTAAGAATACGCTGAAACTCTCCCCCGAAGACTACAACATAAAAACCGATCTTATGATTGTCTACTATCGCAGCGGCGCGTTTTGGACCGCCGACTCTCTTGCCGACACTCTCTTAGCGGCAGACTCAACTCTACCCTATCCGTATCTGATAAAGGGATTCCTCGCGGAAAAGCGTAAAGAAACGCAAGCGGCCATTTCTCTCTATAAGAAATTCATTGCTCTTGCCCCCAACGATCCTGACACTCCGGCAATCCAGGAACGGCTGAACGACCTGATGTGGAAGAGCGAAGAGGAGTAACGGTGTCGGTGGGGGTTGTTCGGCAACGCAAGCCAATCCCAAGCTACAACTCTGTGGAACCGGCAATTCAGTAGTTAAAGGCTATGTCACTTTTCATCCGTTTGTGCTTTTGTCTCAACCGACGCTGCCGGCTCCCGAAGTCTTCCCAACTGGTAAGACATATCTCCCGACAGGTCTTTCGCTTTTGAAAGGCTTAACGTCAGGGACCTTAAAGAACCTTCCATCCGGTCGTGAAGTTGCGTGAGCTTTGCGTGGCATTCCGCCAAGGCGTTCAGTCCGGCGGCCAGACGGGCGCTGTCGGCAGCAAGGCCGGTGGCCAAACCGCTTTCAACATACAACGCCGAGAGGGAAGCCAAAAAGGCATACAGATGCCCCGGAGAACTTGGAACGACCTTTCGTGACAGGGCATATTCAAAGGCTTCGGCATCCCGTTGAGATACAAATTCGTAATAAACGGCTTCAGAGGGAATATACATAATTGCGAAGTCGGTAGTGTTCTGGTCCGGCCTTACATACTTCGAACTGATCGTATCAACATGCTGCTTCAAAGAGCGGACGAATTCCCGATGCGCTTGCCCCGTGTTGTCACCTGAGAGAATCCTTTGAAAGGCCTCCATGGGGAATTTGGAATCTATCGGCAGCAGCCTATTGCCCAACTTTATCATGGCATCAACGCGCTGCCCTCCCTGAAACTGGTACTGCATGACAAACAACGCTCGAGGAAGAATCTGAGACAGCAAATTGTCAAGGAGAATCTCGCCCAGGTTGCCTCGAAGCTTGGGAGGCTTCAGGAGCTCCGACAGAGACTGGATATTGCGGCCGATCTCCTCAATGCTTTTGGCCTGCATTTCCAGCTGCCCAAGCTTTTTCTCTAATTCGCCAAATAGTTCCAGCCTGCGGTCCAGAGCTCCGGTGCCTTCCGCCAAGCGCTCGTTCAAAAGCCGGTTGGCCGAATCCAGGGACTCTCTCAGCGAAAGCAGTCCCTCCATCTGCTTGCCGATCAGTTCTGCTTTCAGGGACTCAAAGGCGCTGTCTATCCTCTGTGTCTGGTCAGGCGGTTTCTGCCCTTTGGAGATGACAATCAGCCAGACCAACGCCGCAAGGACAGCAACAGCGAGTAGCAAAGTGAAGACCGACAGGAGCTCCATGATATATTGCCGGCCTCATTAGAGGGGGATCAGTTTGCAGTCGTTTTCAGCGGGAAATTTGTCCCCGACTAAGTTTTTCCTAAACCTTATAGTGATTTTGTTCTGGTCAGAGTCAAAGTACTCGTCCGAGGGCGTAATTCCCAGGATGTACTTGGCAACAAGCTGGTTGGCGACATAGTCATACAGACCTGCTTCATTAGCATCAAAGCGCACACCGTAGCGGTACCCCTCAAACGGCAGTGTGTCAGTATACTGTTCCTCGAACATGGCCGAAGTGGCCTCTAACAGGCGTCCGTCACGTCCAAACAACAGGTTCCCCGTGGGAGGGCCAGGTGCTTTCGTGGTAAATTCGAAAACGAGCCAATCCTGGTCACTTGAGACAACGAAATCATTGGTCTCGATAAGAGGTTTCCCGTCTTGAACAGGCCCGGGCAAAATCACTGCTTTCTTCTCCGTCTGCCTCTGCAGAAACGAGTCGAAGTCACTCAGCAGCTTGTCCCAGGAGGATTTGCCAACAGCCGCCAGAAGCTCTCGTCTCACTGTCGAATCGCGCAAGGCGCCTATTTCCTCAAGACTCCCAGAGAGAGAGCGATAAAGCCCTTCGTATTTCTTGAACCCAATTTCATCAAGAAGGTAGGCAGTAAACAACCCCGCCACCGGGTAGGCTATATCCGAACTGGCCTGACTGTCAAAACCGGGGACCGTCAGAAGGGAATCAATACCGACGATTTTCTCGCGGCACAAGAACGCACCGAGACCGAACAGCGCCGTCGGAGCCCTACCCCAACGACCGCCATAATAAACTGCCAGCCCCTCGCGCAACAAGGGGTGGGTAACAAGAGGCAGGCGCCGAAGTTTGGCGTTGATCATTAGGTGGGCCACTTCATGGTGATGGGGGAAAAAGCACGAAATAACATCATTGGACGGCAGGTCAAACATTCCCCTGGTCCGAACTCCCGTTATCTCTTTGACGGTTTCGTCTGAGTCGCAGTAGTAGTATTCAATCTTCTTGTCATTGACAGTCTTCAGGTCGACCCCCGAAAAGCCAAGCGAATCGGCAAGATGCTCGACAAACTGATCCGCTTCATCGAGGACGGCCGGATTGAGATATTTCTCCACGTCCGAGTGGACGTGGATTCGGAAGTACTTAGTCTCCTTTATCTTCCAATCGCGGCAGTAGTAATCCTGGGGATAAGTCAGCCAGTAGTAGCTGCCATCAAAGTAGGTATAGTACGGGTACTCTACCAGTTTCCCTTCGACTACAGCAGAATATTCCAGCTTCACAAAATCACCACCGGGAAGCGGTGTCACGTGCTTGACCGGTGGTTGAAGGTAGTCGCGCATCAGTTCAAGATTGCGGACAATCGGTGAACAACAATCAGTTTTAAGAGGTATCCCTGAATACTCGATATCAAATCGAGACGACCTCTCAATAGAAGCCTCAGTCCACAGATTTGCAGCTGACTCCAGGTTTCCCGTAACCAGCAAATCAAAATAACGCGTAAGCATTTCTACCGCTTGGTTGGCGGCCAATACAGTACTACTCAGCAGAACCAGGCAAAGAACAGTACAAGCTTTTCGAATACTAACCCACAGAATGCCCACCATTGTCAATCTCCTATCTTAGTACAAAATCGGTACTTAATATACCTGTTGTACAGCCATTGTCCATAACCGAAACACAAAAAAAGCGCCCCGATAACGAGGCGCTCGAAAGAGAGGAGGCTTGTTGCACGTGCCATTAAAACACGAATCCTACTGAAAACCGTTGAGTCGACTCCAACCGGCCAAAATCCTGCCAAGCATAATCAACCACGAGTGCGGTGCTGTTTGAAATCCGGGTAGACAGACCGCCACCCAGGGCTAATCCCTCTTCATCATAGTTGAACTTATAGCCACTCCGCAGGAAGAACTGTTCCGAGAAACACCATTCAGCGCCGAGTGATCCCTGCCGGACATTGTCGCTGGGATGTTTGAGTTCTCCAGCGAGAGTAAGCACCGACTTCGGCCCCATATCGACATCGTAGGCCATCCCCACTCGGAACGTCATAGGTAAGTCGTACGGGGTCGTCTTGAGCTCAGCGCCAACCGCATGATTGGCACCCTCACCATCCTGCGCATCATAGCCGACGGAAAGGTCCGGGCCAGAGAATTTCAGCTCCGGTCCCAAGTTACTGATACTCATACCCAGGCGCAGAGAGCGGAAACCGGTGTACAGAAGGGTTCCAAAATCAAAAGCGAATCCCTGTGAGTTCTCCTTGTAGATTTTCTCACCGACATACTTGACGGTTGTGCCGAAAGCAAACTTGTTAGTCAACTGTCGGGCGAATGAGACACCCACGGCATAGGAGGAAGCGGAATAAAAATTGCCGGTCCCATCCTGGTGCTCGAAGGTGGTAATCTCCTGATCATCCATCGAGAGAACAGTTGCAGACACGCCAAAAACGCCCACGTCTTCGAAGTACTTAGCCATAGCAACGTAGTTGAGATCTATATCCAATATCCAGTTGACGTTGGTAAAACCAACCGCAGCATTGTCAATCTCGACCAAACCGGCTGGGTTCCAGTAGGCGGCATAGATATCGTTAGCTACCGCAACCGAAGCTTCACCCATCGCCTGGTACTTCGAACCGACACCTATCTTCAAGAACTGAGCGCCACTTGCGCCGACTTTCGAGAGCTCGGCTGAGGCGGTCGTGACCAATAACAACAAAACCAGTAAAACTGTAAACGTTCTCACTATTCACCTCCTCTACTTGATAATGGCAAAACGGCCGAGGTGTTCACCATAGGGTGACTCAACATGGTAGATGTATATCCCGGACGCCACAAGGCGGCCGCCTTCCGTAAGCAAGTTCCACCGTGCAGCACCCGACCCATCGGTATGGTTGATCGTTTGCACCAGGTCCCCCGCCAGCGTATAAATCCTGATTGTGCACCGGTTGGGGATCTTTTGAAACTCGACAACCGATTCTCCCTCTCCCGTTTCCACCATCGAAGAGTACTGAGCGAAATAGGGATTAGGTACGACGCGGATATTCTTCAGACTCACGGCGGCACTGGCGGCGTTGACACCGTCAACCTTGAAGGCAAAGTTGTCATCTGGACCGTTCAACGACGCTCCCTGGACGGTGAACACATCACCTGTGTCAGGATTGTATACGGTCTCATCGAATCCGAACATCCAACTGTAATAGTAAGGAAAGGCATCCGGCGTCACAGTGGCCGTAGAATCATAAGGATAGTTGACAATAGTTAATAGGTCGTACGGATCCCAATCACCGTCGCTATCCCAATCGTATACAGCTAAGGAAATACGCTCATTGGTGCTGGCATTCCAAGCCTCGAAAGGCACCCAGTAGGGGTTATCCGTACCGTAAAATCCGTCAAGCACCCACGATGCCCGGGTAGAATCGCCAGTATACCGCAGTTCATATGTCGAACGGAAGTGAGCCCCGCCGAAGACATCATTCTCGTCACCGGTAAAGGCCGGCAGAGCCGGGCCGTAGAAGGTCTCAACCGCCAGTGTTGTATCGCTACCACAAAACGCCGTCTGGCCGTAATCACGAGGGACACGGTCGCCATCGTTGACAACCACCCGCAGCCCCTGGACGACCTCGAATAGATCGGGACTACCGTCGGTATTTGTCTGGTTAGCCAACACAGTATCACCGGTAGTCTCATTGATAAGATGCCAGTAGGTTTGCTCGGGAGTATCTTCGAACACCACCTGATATTGCGCTCCCTGCAAGGAATTCTCATCAAATACCACGGGAAATACCTCCCCATCGGAAGGCAGCTCGTTGCCCACGTAGTTGTGAGTGACACTGCCGGCGGCGTCAAAGAAACCAGCCGGATTGTTTCTTGGAGTGGTGGCCATGACATTCGAGACCTCTCCGGCGACACCCCAACCGGACTGTAGAGGATCGACACCGGTTATGGTATCGCCCACGTCAAAAGCAACCAGGCAATACCAGTACTCTACGCCATTGTACAAGCCTGCGTCTATGAATGAGTGCGGAATTGGGTCGCCGGGGTTGTTAACGGTATACAGAGCGAGGGGAGTATAGTCGATGTCGAGGCAGTTGTTCCCTGTCTGATAGTTGACCACGCCCCATGTCTTACCCTGGTTATCGCTACGGTACAATTTATATCCGGCAAAATCATTCTTCCCGCTCAGTGGATCTAGGCCGACCTCAGAGGTGTCATCCCAGTACAGGTACACCTTTTCATCCCCTGCTTTGACTCTCAATCTCGGTGTTGGCGGAGGTTGCGGCCCGACGAAGTAGTTGTCGTACAAGTCCTGAGCCAGCGAAGCGTTGTCGCGGAAATCCTCTTCGTCAGCTCCGGCCACCAGGGCATAGACCACCCGAACGGTCTTGCCGGCGGTGAGGTTAATCCCACGGACACACTGCAGATAGAACTGATCTGTCGGCGGAAGCGACCCGTCGAATTGCTGGCTGTTGATAAGAGCAAACCTCCCCGGATCATCGTCAGGCAGAAACGCCCAGTCATCGGTGCGAAATGCCGTCATACCGATGTCGTCCGGCGTCTCCAGAAGCTTGGTGCCCATGACGCCGGTCCTAACGGTCGGTCCCCATCCAGGGTCAACACCAGCATTGTCATATATCCAGGCGAGATTCTCGGTGGAGTCGAAGGCTACCAGGTCTTCCAGGCGTCCATTCTCCCCGGTTCCATCCGGACCACCGACATCGATGTCGATATAGAGACCAAAGGCGAAGTTGCTGTAATCCTGGGAAGAGGTATTCGTTATCTCCAGGATGACGAACAGGAAGTCCTCATTGTAACAGTAGTTCCACTGCAAGACACTGTGGGTCATCTCCAACCCTAATATCGACGAATCGCCAGCGGCATCGTTGAAGCGGTAGTGCGACTCCTGTAGCGAAGCAGGACCGCCGGAGAAGAAAGCCGAGTCTAACGGATCATAGTCAAGATTATACACCCATGATAATGAGTCGGCGTTCCAGACTCTCCAGCCGTAGGCCGGATTACCATGTCCGAATCCAACCGTGTCATCGGGATCATAATTAAGATACCTGCTCGTATCCGTAGAGAGCAGTATCTTGTAAGGGTTATCAGCTAACGACAACTCCGGGATGACTTGAAAGTCGTCATAGGTGTTGGCCACGAGAGTATCGTCTCCTGCCGCTACCGCACCCATCCAGTATCTGATTTCGGCCAGGTAGTCATGCCCGGAATTGCGCGGCCACTCGCCGGACGGCAATCCGTAGTAGGAATAGCCGCCGACATACCCCCAGTTGTCCACAGTGGTAACGATATTTCCCTTATTGTGTGTTACCTGATCAATCGTAACCGGCTGGGGTGCGAGTAAGGGCCCTCCCCGGGAAGTATCAAACGGTGGCTGGTCGTTGGGAACCAGGGGCCTAGCACCTGCCACCATGACACCAAGGTGTAACAGGAAGGCCACTGACAAGCAGGACCAGAGTATCTTTTTGCTCGCTTTCATGCGTTGGCCTCCGACTTATTAGAAGTTAACTTCGAACCCAGCCCGGACTGTCCGGGGAGGAGAGAAGTGTTGTGGGTCATGATCATAGAGTTGGTCGAGCCGATCCACTTCCGTCTGATCGAGCGCCAAACCTGCGCCGGTTTGGATGCCATCGTCGTCTGCCTGACCGGTTCGCGAGTATATGTCTATCACATTGTGCTTGTTAAACAGGTTGTCAACCTCTACGAAGAATTTCAACGGGTAATTGCCCGCTCCGAATGAGAAGTCTTTGTTAAAGCGCATGTCGACCGTATAGTTGGCCGGAAGCCGACCCTCATTGCGATCACCCAGGCGGTTGCCGGACGCATCCGTCGGTGTGTAGGGCAATCCTGAGCCATAGTGCCCAACCATACTTATCCCCCATGCACCCGGGATCGCGGCACCAAACAACCGACCCTGCCAATCAGTTGGCACACAGTAACTCAACAAAGCCGTAACAGTGTGACGCTGATCGAAATCGAGGGCGTACTCTGATACCGGGGCCAGGGTGTCCTCGGTCGAGGTCAGAAACGTGTAGTACGGTTCCAGGGCATAGGAGCCGTTGCCGGTGGCAATCATATAGCTGTACGAAATCGATCCGCTGAAATACCCGGAAATCTGCAATTTCTCCAGAGATATATCGACGCCCTTGACAGAGCCATAGTCGCCATTGGTAAAGCTGGTGACAGCGTTTCCAGCCACCTTAAATGATGACCGGGTCGTCACCAGGTCTTCGATATCCTTGTAGTAAGCGGTAACATCCAATCGCAGCTCTTCCCCAATGACGTGATCTAAACCAAGCTCATAAGAGGTCGTTTGCTCCGGCTCCAGGTCAGGGTTACCTAAAAGAGGATATCCGGTTGATATGTCGCCATGCAGATTGGAGTATAGGTAAGTATATCGGGGCACCTGATAATAAATACCATAGTTGAAGTGCATAACTGACTTCTCGGAAATCGGGAAAGATACCCCCAGACGGGGCGAAAAACGCCCTTTCGAGTCGGCCTTCTTGTACGTTACAGTCGTGTCGGCGGGCGTAACATTATATGAAATATCAGCATCCCGATAGTCATACCGCAGACCGAAGTTTATGATAAAATGGTCGTATTCCATCTTGTCCTGAATATAAGCAGAAGCGTACAGCGGACTGCTGGTATACTTCTCTCCATACGGATTGTCGTTAAAAAACTGTTTGAAGTCCCAGTCGACGTTGTTCTTGCGGTACTCCACACCTACCTTTATCTGATTCCATTTGTTCACCTGGGTCAACAGGCTGGTAACAAACGAATTGTATTTCGATTCTCTTCTGCGGTAAGTCGGGTTAAAATCACTGCCGGTGGTAAAACCAACAACCTGCTGAGGGTCAGTGTAATCCCGATCGTTGCCATAGTTGTCGTCATCTATAGTGCCCTCGCTGTAGCCCGGCCACTCATTCCAGTAGACATCCATCAGGTGATTGGGCGCCGACTTGGTCCATGTTGAGAAGGTGTTGAAGGTCGTTGTCAACAGTGTTCTTTCGTTAAAGGCATAGTTACCGGAGAGCCCGATCAGATATGATTCTTTCTTAAATGCGGGAAGGCCGTCAAGGTTGAAGTCATATGAGCGTCCGTTGACATCGCGATGGGTGTATGAGTCGCCATCGGCTTTATAGTAAGTGACATTAGACTTCAGTTTTATCCCCGAGAATGGCTGGACTGCCATCTTAGCGGTCCCGGTGTAGGAAATCATTCCATTGTGCGGCAGGTAAGTGGCATTGCGAAGGTATTCTCCAGCCGAGAAGAAAGTGTAACGTTTCGGATCGACCCCGGGTATCGGGCCGGAGAGATTGAAAGCCACGGCGCGGTTGCCGACCCGTCTCAGCTTACTCCAGTCAGCCGTCGTGACATCGTAAGCATGAGAGGCTCCCTCGTACATCCTGATACCACCGTGGTACTGCGAGCTGCCCTCCCGTGTAACGGCGCTCACTACACCTGAGAGAGCCTCACCATACTCGGCAGTGTACCCACCCGAAATAAGTGAGAGCTCTTCAAGCGCCGATGGTATGATGTGGATACCAGAGTTCGCCACGAACGGGTCCTGCACAGAGAAGCCATCGAAATAGTACGCGACCTGTCCCGAACGCCCTCCTCGCACGTGCATACTGTTGTCGCGGTCGACAACAACACCAGGGTAGTTGCTCAACACCGATTGAACGGTGAGGATGTTCGGCAGTGTGCTCAGACGATCAGACGTAAAGATAATCCTCGAAGCCGTTAAGTCCTTCTGGACCAACGGGCGAGTGGCATGGACGATGACCTGCCGTCCGAGCTCGACAGCCGCCGCCTGCATGTTGAAATCCACTGGAGTAGTCAGATCTACCAGCACCCGCACCCCCTTTTGGGTGACCGGCTCGAAACCAACGTGGGTGACAGAGATGTCCCATTTTCCACTTGGAAGACTTATAATGAAATACTCTCCGTCATCATCGGTTTTCGTTGCCATGTTGGTCCCCAACACTCTAACCGTAGCCCCGACGATTGGCTCATCGGTCTTCGTGTCGACCACCGTACCGGAAATCTTCCCATTCACAGCTGCCAGAATCTGAGATGAAATGATCAGCACCAGCACAGCCGAGTGAAGGACCAGTGGCAGGTTCAGTCTTTTACGCAAGGCGATTCCTCCTCCCATCTGCGGTTGTTTATCCGTTTGTCAATAATTGTCGGAATGAAACGTGGCAACTTAACCCCTGAATCGTCACTTTTTTGAGCCCCCGTAAAGCCAGCCCAGCGGCTGAAAACCCGATAGGATTATAGGCCGGAGCTCTCATAATAGATTCGTCAAGTTTACATTGGTTCTTCCGATAGAGAGGATGATGTCCATACGGTATTGGTTCCTGATGAGAATACTGCACCTCCACTCCGTTCTGGAGGCGAGCATAAACCGGTGTGGCTTGCCTGACGAGAGAGGTTAACAAGCGCATGCTCCGTCTTGCTACTGTTATCCTAGCGTTTCTGCTGGGTATCACTTCTCAGGCATCGACTAAGGTCGATGTCGCCGTTCTCATGAGTGATAGTCTCACTGCCACAAAACGCACCTTGCACGGCGCGCAGAAAGTAATCATGCGTGAGCATCCTGAGGCAACTTTCCACAGCTTCTATGTTAATCAATCTCCGGATAAGGTCCGCTGCCTCGTCGATTCGCTGGAATCCATCAGACCAAACCTACTGCTGACAATAGGCAGTTCTGCGACCCAGTTTGCACAGGATAACTTCACCAATGTCCCTATTGTATTTGCCGCCGTTATGTATCCTGCTTTGTCCGGTTTTGTACAATCCACGACGCGGCCCGGGGGAAATATCACCGGCGCCTCCATAGATATCCCGATCGATGTGCAGTTTAGATACTTCAAGAAGATTGTGCACAATTTGCGAAGAATAGGGGTTCTCTACACCGGCAATACGGCCAGCTTGATTCCACCGGCAGCGGCCAGGGCTAAAACCCTGGGTCTGACACTGATACCCATCAAGGTGAGCGACATCAAGGAGCTTCCAAGAGCCCTTGACTCACTGGCGGTGGTCGTAGACGGCATCTGGTCAGTGGCAGACCCTAACCTGTTTGATCCCCAATCAACGAGATATATCCTTCTCAATACGCTTCGCAAGGGGATACCATTCATGGGATTCTCGCGCAACGTCGTTGAGTCGGGGGCGTTGTTTGCGCTGGATTTCGACTATAAAGCGGTCGGCCACCAGGCGGGAGGAATCGCCAATCGAGTCATCGACGGAAAAAATCCCGGAGAAATCAGCGTAACGTCTGCCGACGTAATCTGGTTTCACTACAATGAAAAAACAGCCAAACATATCGACGTAACAATCCCCAAGGAATTGGTGGCCGTGGCCAAGGAGGTGTACCGATGAGCCTCCTCGGGAAAATTAAAAACTGCGGCCTCCGGACAAAGTTTATCCTGCCGGTGTCGACCATGCTCACTATCAGTATCCTGATTATCAGCGTCTACCTGATTGATCGACAAGCCGAAAGCTTCCGGCGGGAGCTGCAAACCAGCGGCGAGACAATGATACGAATCACTGCCATGAACGCTGAAAGTGGCGTCCTGTTTGAATCCAAGTACGAGCTGGACGAGCTACTGGCCATCCTCTCACAGTTCGAGGCTGTCAAATACGCAGCCATTTCCAACAAGGAAGGGACAGTACTGTCACGAATCGGCGAATGGGACGAAAGAAACACCAAGGTCAAACGAGGCCTGGCTAGCGAAGTAGTGCATGATGACAAGTGTTGCCCTTACTACATAGAGACGGACGCTAGGCAGGAGTACATTGAACTCCACCACCCGGTAGTCTCTCGCAAGGAGAAGCTCAACAGGGAAAACCTTGGTCTTACCGGTGGCCTGGAGGGATCAGTCGCACACGAGCTGGTGACGGAAGAAATCGGATCGATCAGATTGATACTGTCGCTGGAAAAAGTAAATAAATCAATCGCAGAGGCGAGTCGCACTGCAACTGTGCTCACGGTCGTTATTCTTGTCCTGGCAATACTCATACTGGCCTTTTTTGCCAGGGCGGTAACGGGACCAATCAAAATGTTGGTTCAGGTGACGGATCAGGTCAGCCGTGGAGACCTGAATCAGCAAGTACAAATCAGTCAGCACGACGAAATCGGTCATTTGGCCAATACCTTCAATAAGATGATCGAGTCGTTAAAGCATTCGCGTAATGAGATAGAACGGTACAACCGCACGCTGGAAGAAAAAATAGTTGAGAGAACCAAGGAGCTGGATCAGGCTCAGGCGCAATTGATCCAGTCAGAGAAAATGGGTGCTATCGGACAGTTAGCTGCCGGCGTGGCTCACGAGTTGAACAATCCACTGGGAGGAATCCTTGGCTATGCCCAGTTCACACTAGAAAAAATGAGGAAAAACAAGGAGGCCTATGCCGAGCATAAGGACCTTGATAAATACATGCGTTACCTCGCTGACATTGAAACTCAGACGCGACGCTGTAAAGATATTGTCCAGAACCTGCTTCGCTTCTCCCGCGCCTCACACGCCACCATGCTTGAGGAAATCGACATAAACAAAGTTCTTAACGACACTATAACTTTCGTGGAACATCAGTTGCACATGAATCAGATTGAGCTTAAGGTGGCTCTCGATCCCAACCTACCCACAATCGAAGGCAACGTGGGACAGTTACAGCAGGTTTTCACCAACCTGATCATAAATGCCATGCATGCCTCGACTGCCGAATCAGAAATCAAGGTCATCTCTCGCTACAGTCCAGCGGTTGGGGAGTTCGGCGGCGCAGTGGAGCTGTTGTTCATTGACCAAGGCATAGGTATTCCACCTGAAAACCTGAAGAAGATATTTGAGCCTTTCTTCACGACCAAAGAGGTTGGAAAAGGAACAGGCCTGGGCCTGTCGGTCAGTTACGGCATCATCAAGAGCCACGGAGGCGAGATCAAGATTGACTCCACTGTTGGCCAAGGAACAACTTTCTCCGTGATTTTGCCGGTTCAGAAACAGTCACGAGGCTCCGATAAACGAAATACGACACTTATGGGTAAGGTACCGGGCAACACCAATGTGTAACCGATGAATGAGCCAAACAAAAAGTCCGTTCTTGTCGTTGATGACGAAGAAATCATACGGAATTTCCTGTCGGAAGTCCTGGGGGAAGATTATGCCGTCAGCTTAGCCAGCGATGGGGACGAAGCAATTGAACAGATCAAAGAGCGGAAGTTCGATCTGATCATTACGGACTTGAAGATGCCTCGGGTGCCGGGCGAGGAGGTAGTGAAGTTTGCCCGCCAGCAGGACCCGACTTCTAAGGTTATAGTGATATCGGCATTTTCGAGTTTGTATACGATCAGCCAATCTATCAATAACGGCGCATGCGCTTTTCTGTCAAAGCCCTTTAGTATCAAAGAACTGATGCAAGCGGTGGAAAACGCTGTGAGTGGATGATGTTACCCAAATGATAAAGATATTGATCATAGATGATTCGACAGTAATACGAGAGCTGTTATACGAATACTTGACCGATCTGGGATATGCCGTAGACCTGGCCAAGGACGGTGCGGAAGGCATTGACAGAGCTCTCGCAGGCGATTATTCGGTAGCTTTCTGCGATATCCATATGCCAAAGAAAAACGGTTATCAGGTTTACCGCGAGGTCTCGGCCAAGAAGCCGGGGTTGTTATTCATCATGACAGATTCCTTACCCGGTCCATTAGCCGAGATAGCCCAAAAGGAAGGCGCCCATCACTGCTTGATCAAACCGTTTGACCTTGAACAAGTAAAAAAGGCGCTCCAGACAGTTCTGTCACCAAGCTCGCCAACATGAACGAAACGAAAGACAATCAAACCCGAATACTCGTTGTCGACGATGAAAACATCGTCCTCTCCCTGATCTGTGACGCTCTCGAAGACGAGGATTTCGACATAGAAACCGCTGCCACAGGTCCGGACGCTTTCAAGATCATTGAATCCAAGACCTTCGACCTGATCGTCACAGACATCAGAATGCCAGACATCAACGGCATTGATTTGGTCAAAAGAGCACGTGCAATACAACCCGATATGGGTGTCATCTTTATGACCGGCTACGCCAACCTGAACTCCGCCAAAGATGCCATCAAACAGGGAGCCTTCGATTACATTCTGAAGCCGTTCGAACTTGATGAAATTCGTCGCGCCATCAAGGGCGCCGTACAAAAGATTAGGAAGGAAGCGGCTGAGAAAAGCCCAGATCAGCAGCTCGAAAGTCTTACAGATCTGAACCAGATGCTGATCACAGTGGGAGACCGCTCCACTCTTTGTACCGTCTCTCTACGTTTCACTATGATGCATTGCCAATCCGACAACGGCGCTCTTCTGTTTTGGAATAGAGCCAGAAACGCCTTCACGATGGTAACGATAGTTAATGAGAGAAATGAGGAGGAGTCCCTACCCTTACAGCCGCTGTCCGACTGCCTTGACAAGCTGGATATCATAAAGTTCCAAGAGCCTGTGTTCGTTTCTCAAGTCAATGACCACCCCCTTTACAGAGCCTATCCCAACCCAGACCTTGCCCAACATCTTCTTCCTCGCTGGTTCAACGAGGACACCCAGATGGTTACTATACCGGTTAACAGAGGGATTTCGTTACTTGGGCTAATTATGTTGGGGTTTCCTGCCAACACAACAATCATCAAAGGAGCTGATCTAAAGCTTTTCAGCATCACCGCCAACCAACTGGCCCTATCGCTTGAGAATCTTGAGCTATTGGAAGAGACGCAGATGGCCTACGCTCGGCTGAAGGAGCTTCAAGACGAGACGATCCAACTGGAGAAAATGGCCACCCGGGGCGAAATGTCGGCCGAGATCGGACATGAACTCAACAACTTCCTGGGAGTGGTGATCGGCAGTCTGTCCCTTCTGGATTTCCAATTGCAGAAAGGCAACTATGACGAGCTCGGGAAATACGTTCAGGCCATGGCCGATAACATCGAAAAGATCAAGAAATTTACCAGCAATCTGATGGACCTCGCTCCAATCTCCTCCAAGAAAGAAATCGTTTACTTCGACAGGTTGCTGGGAGAGGTGATCGACTACCTGAAACCCCAACGACGGTTCCAGGGAGTGACTATTGAGCTCGCTCCTATCAAACAGCCGATCCCGTTCGAGGCCGACAGCATACACATCCAGCAGCTTTTGTACAACCTTTTCAATAACGCTGCCGATGCCACCTCGGGCCACGAGAAGCGAAACATCAGTGTGCGTTGTGAACTAAACCCGGATAAAGAGACTTTTAGTTTCGCCATAACTGACACCGGTGTCGGTATCGAGCCGGAGCTACAGAAGAAACTGTTCCAGGAGAGATTTACGACAAAGGAATCCGGCCACGGTTTCGGCTTGGTTGTCTGCAAACGGATTGTCAATGCTCATAGCGGCAAGATAAGCATTGATTCAACAACCGGTAGCGGTACATCAATTCGTATCGACTTCCCTCTGGCCAAACGCCAACCGGCTATGGCAATATCCTGATCAAAGCAACACGGAGCTTCTTCCGCTATTGATCCTGTTTTCGTACTGGACACTGGCGCTCCAGGCCTTTTGCCTGGCGCATCCAGAAGCGAGCCTCCAAGTACGAAAAGGCCACCCGGACATAGTCAGGGCGGCCATAAGGTTAAGCGAAACAGATTTGACGCAGCCTCGCAGCGGTTACTTTACAGACACGGTGGCGGTGGCGGCCCGCTCAGGAAGAGGTAAGCAACGAGATAGGTTACGTCGCTAACATCCACCGGTCCGCCCAAGCCTACAATTCCATCCACGTTCGCCTCGTCGATACACGGGGGCTCCGGCCCGCCTTTAAAGAGGTATCCAACCAGATGGGTTATATCGGCTACATTAACATCATCAAGCATGTCACCATCAACATTGCCCCTGATACCTGTGCAGCAAGTAGCGGTTATCTCACTAGCAACCGGTCGCGGATTGTATTCGACTATATTCCCGGAAAACTCCGGCAGATATGTGCTATATCCATCCACCTCAACGGTGTCAGCCTGTTCCGGGGTAGCAGTATATGGAATGGCAAAATAGAGCTTCAAAACCGCACCCTCTCCCGGCGGCAAAGCAGAAGATGAAGTTTCCAATTTCACCGTGCCGTGCCCATTGCCCAGATCGTAGTGAAACCACGACTGTACTTCAAAAGCTTCGGTTCGACAACCAACTGTTGAAAAGGTATCACTATAGTAACTTGTGTTAAGAGTACCGAAGAACTCAAAGGGAATTATCAGCCTGCTGAGGGGAACATTATTTCTTGCAGAGATAGTTACCTCAACAACGCTGCTCTTGCTCCCCAGGGCATCGCAGGCAATCAAGGAATCAGCCAGGCCAATAACATACTGGGGGCGTTCTATAGAAAGAGTATCTCCACCGGTGTCAACCGCGAGCGAGACATCGAACATCCCCGGGATTTCGTATGTATGCAGCGGAGATTGAATAAACGCAGAACCACCGTCTCCGAAATCCCAGGTCCAGCTATCAACCGGTTCATACTCCGATGATCCTGTAAAATTCACATCAAACGGCACCCAACCAAAGGTCGTATCGGCTACAAACATCACACCTCTGTCAGGGGCTATATTCCGGACTATACTTTCATGATCTTGAGAACAGCTACCGGCGCCACCGGGGCAGTGATATTCATCCAGAGTATACCAGGTGGTGTGACCATCATCCCAGCCATAGTTCATATGATACTGTTTCACGCCCGACGGGTCTCTCCACCCGTCACAGACGATGGAGTGCCCTGTGATAAAATACCAGATCGGCCGACTCTCGTTGATTTCTGTCTTTATCAGATTGAACCAATTTTCAGAATTATATGAGAGGCGCCATTCATGGACCATCTGGTCACGGTACCTGAAATTCGTTTCATAGGCGTTCATACAGTAAGGAATTTCTGAACCATAAATGCCCGACCCGCACCTGCCGTAGTCCATCTCAAAGGCAACGCCCACTTCGTAACACAGTTCAGCCAGAGCATCCTCTTCTTCAGGAGTGCATCCCGGAAAATGGCAATTATCCGCCATATTTGCCCAGTCATAGTCATCCCAGAAATCGGCGGACAGCCACTCGCCAGGGCTGCTGCCTTCACAGGAATAGTCACCGGGCCAATAGTACGTATGGCTGCCATAACCGCATGTAGGCCACTGATGGTACGCCATTATCTGCGCCGCAGCGGTTGCCACACAGCCCACCACGCAACGGCCACCGTCTCCCATCGGGCAGTAGTTATAATATGGACTACCCTGGTGCCAGGAGGTAGTCAGCAGGGGACCTGCCTGATCCATAGGAGCATAGGCGCCCCTACTCAGGCTTGTTTCAAACTCGTCCGGGGCAGCTAAGAAGTGATCCCATTGCTGCCCGTGAACTCTCCCTAAAATGACATCGCCTTTAGACGGCTGGGATGCCTCCAAGCTCCCATAAGCCTCTGTGAAAGCTCTGACTCGGTCGAGCAAAACCTCCCTGAGAAGCTGTGCGAATCCATGCTCTGCATTCACATCGAGACTACACTCCTCCGAGCAGGTCTTGACCGGAGGAAGTTCTTTGAGAACGGGCACAACTACATAGCCATTAGGAGCAATAGAGTAGCAGTAGGCCAGCACGGTGTCATTCTCGATGATCTCGCGAACGTCCGTAATCTGCGGACTGGTTTCCCCCGCCCAGGCGCCCTTCTCAGATACCATGTACGTCAGCCAGTTCTGACAAACCCGCTCCATTTCCTGTGGAGTTGCTCTCTCCGCATGCAGGGTGGGAGAGATGAGAACGGAAAGCAATAAGGCAAGCGCCATAATGCCTACCGCTCTAACTGTTAGCGTCCTTACAGGAACCCCCCGTACAAACTCACCACTATAACCTCTGGACATTTCACCTACACGTGACATTGTATCACCTTTCATAAGTTACTTATGTTACTAAATTGCTTCTCTTCCTTCTTAATCTCAGTACATCATATCGGACTATATGGCGATTAAACTTCCGTCATACAGCGAAGGATACCTTAACCTTTTAGTAGCTGCGTCTGGACGTGACCAAAACAGGAACTCCAAACAAGGTATAACCTAAGTTATCGGCGCAGACAGAGTCCAACTTGCCTTACAGTTGCAGTTCTTCCAAACATCGCCCCTAAGACGGGAACACTACATCTCTGTCAAGCCAGCCAGGTGGGGTAACTTAGCCGCTTTTCATAATCAATATATGGTATTTAATGAATTTTACAACGATTTTCTTACGGATACTGTAAGATAATAGCGTACAATCAGTTTCCAGCTCGATGCACGCTTCGAAGAGCTGCCACAGAACTACCACAAAGGCACCTCTGCCACTAACCGTTCGGACAAGCAACCGAGAATACCTGTGAATGACTACGGTAACAACAAAAGGCGGCTGCCTCGTGTTTGAGTAATATCAAGACCGACCACCACCTGTGAGGCACTGCTTGCTGGCAGAGACTTCGAAGGCAGGCACCCTCCCTGGGCTTCAGATTCTAAATGCGAGATGCCCGGCGACACAGCTGCTAAATCGCCGGACAACTCCACTCGACTGTGCAGCAGCACAATCGAGGCTCCCATCCCCCTCGTCCACCTCCGAAGGGCTACTTTGCAGAAATCAAAGGACTCTTCTGTCCCGAAGCCTTGATATGTATATAACAACCTACTGGCTGTTTGATCGTTCTTCCCTATCTATCCTCTACACTAAGCTCTCAGCTTAGCTCTCTCTCAGGTTTATAGCTAACAAAAGCTATGCCGAGTAGCAGCCGGACGGTTTATTGGGTTGATTGATTGGGGGGCAACATGTTGAGCGACAGCTCAGGCGAACCATTACCGCCAAGAGGTCATGAGTACCCGATCTTGTGTCAATCGGATGGGTAGAATCAACCTACCTTGATATCCAGGTCTTTGATCATCTTACGCAGATTGGACGCATCCAGCGAAAGCTCTCGCGCCGAGGCGCTGACATTGTTATTGTTGCGAGCAAGCGTCTGAATGACAAGAACCCGCTTAAATTCCCAGACGCGCTCCTGGAAGCTTCCGGAGCTATTGTGGCCATCCTTATGACAGGCCAGGTAATTCTCAACTTCCCGCCGAGTGATGAAAGACGAGACGGAAAGATCGATTAGAGACTGAACCGTATCCAGCAATTGCCGGACATTCCCCGGCCAGTCATATTCAACGAGGAGATCACGAGCGCTTGGCTCAAAAACCTTGATGTCATCGCCTCTCTTAAGGGAGTAATTCTCAATAAAGAAATCAATCAATTCGGGGATATCCTCTCGCCGCTCCTTGAGGGGAGGAATAGTTATAACCACACCTTTCAAACGGTAGAAGAGGTCCTCGCGAAACTTCCCATCCTGAATAAGTCTGTCCAGGTCCCGGTTGGCGGCACAAATGAGCCGGACATCGACTCTGATAACCTCAGGCGAGCCAATTCTCTGCATCTCTCCAGTTTCAAGAACGCGCAGCAGCTTTCCCTGGGTCGTCATGTCAAGGTCGCCGATCTCATCCAGGAAAAGTGTCCCACCATCGGCGTACTCGAAAAGCCCTATACGATCGACAATAGCGCCTGTAAACGAACCACGGAGGTGTCCGAACAACTCAGATTCGACCAGATACGGGGACTTATGATTACAATTGAAAATCACCAACCGCTCACTAGCTCGGCCACTGCGCTTGTGAATAGCACGCGCCACCAACTCCTTCCCTGTACCGGTCCTGCCGAGAATCACCACTTTGGTGTCAGAAGGCGCGATTTTCTCGATAGTATGGTATATCCCTCGCATCGCCTCCGATTTACCCACCATGCCAAATTCCTGACGGGCAAACTTAACCAGATTAGCGCCGTCCGATTTCAGGCGAGCAAACGAAACGGCGTTCTTCACTGCCCGCACCAGCCGTTCCGGACGCTCATTTTTGCCGACATAGTCAAATGGCTGGTGCTCCTTCTCAATGCTGCTTTCCGAGTACTCACCAGGGTAAGCGGTGTGAAAAATGATGGGAAGTTCCGAGTTGATTTCCTTAATGAGCCGAGCCGTTTGAAGCCCGTTCATCTTGGCCATTCTGATATCCAAGACAACGGTATCAAGATTGCCGTTGCTTTCCAGTACCCTGAGCGCTTCCTCCCCTGACGAAGCCTGAACGACCTCATAGTCGTCCATAAAGGCCTGTGTCAGCGCTTCCAGTACCAGTGGGTCGTCATCGACAATGAGGATAGTTCCAAGCCGCTCCATACCACCGTCATCATGTCCGTAGAAAACACAAGGGAATGTCGAAAAACTCCTTTTCTCGTCATTGCGTGGCAATCTCAAATATCGAATGCCAACGAGATAACCACGTCGTCCGCCAGAGGCGGACCCACTATGACGCTCGCGGGGTTTTCAACAGGCCCACAACTCAATATGACGGTAGTAATATAGTGAATTTTGCCCCCTTGTCCAGTAAAGAATTGACCTGAATGCTGCCGTTGTTGAGCTCAACGATCCTTTTGGCCATAGCCAGACCCAGACCGGTTCCAGTCCTCGGCTTGGTGCTAAAAAAGGCGCTGAATACTTTTTCTATATTCTCGGAGGGAATACCCGGCCCCGAATCGGAGAATTCGGTTTTCACACGGTCGCCTTCTTTGAAAGCAGAGATTGAAATGCGTCTCTGTTCAACTTCAGCCAGGGCATCTAACGCATTCAGCATTAAGTTGTTAAAGAGGCTGTAGGCATGGATGTGATAACAATTGCAGCAAAAATCGTCTGGTATATCCAGCGTTACAGTGACCCCAAGTTCCTCGATCCGGAGTTTGTTATCTTTGATGATGGTCTGGAAAAGCGATGCCAGGTTGACCTGTTCCCTCCTTTTCTCCAATTCCAGCTTTGAGTAGCTGGTAACCAGTTCTGTCGTGCGGACGGCGCGTGCGACTGCCTTTTCGGTCAACTCAACTAGTATTCTATTACGGTCCAGCTCGTTGGCGCTGGTGATACCGAGACGCTGTTTCAGCTTAGCCAACGAGGTTGCGGCGGGGAACAAAGCGTTGTGTATTTCGTGGGCAACACCGCCGGCAATCTGCTTGATCTGGTTGTACCGTTCCTGGTTGGCTATCTGGAGTTGTCTTTCCGCTTCTTTGCGCTCGGTAATGTCTTGCCCCACTGCGATCGCTGTCAGTTCATTGGAATCTGATGAGAATAGGGCAGAGTTGGACCACAAGATTGTCCGGATTTGACCGGACTTGGTCTTAAGCGGACCCTCATACATATCCTGGGGATGCTGTCTGACCCATTCGGCGAAGTTCTTTATCCGATGGTGAAAATGATCTTCGGGGAGGAATATATCGGGCCAGCTTTTGCCAATAATCTCCTCGCGTGTATACCCAGTCACCTTTTCGCACTCGTTATTGAAAACGGTAATTCTGGCCCGGTTATCTAAACAGACAATCAGGCTGTTAGCAGTGTCCAGCAGGGAGTGGACGAAATCGCGTTCGCTTCTAAGCTCCTGTTCCGCCCGCTTGCGCTCGGTGATGTCCCGATGACATGCCATGTGTGCAATGATTTTCCCTTTATCATCTACTACTCTTGATGCGGATATTGCTATCGGAAAGAGTTGGCCATCTTTTCTTTTGCCAATCAATTCTCCTGCCCAACCACCTTCTATCGTTGCCTTCAGTGCTTCTTCCAACTTTGGTATCTGATCCTCGGCGTAAAGGGAAGCAATCTCTTTTCCTATCAACTCTTCTTTTGAATAACCAAACATTTCAGTAAACGCGTCATTCACATAAGTGACCCTCATCTCGAGATCACCCATGGCTATGCCATCAACGGAACTGTTAACAGAATGCGATAATAACCTCAGTTCCTCCTCAGCCTCTTTGCGTTCAGTGATATCTCTCAGGATACCGACCGCATTCCATTTACCTTTCAATTTAACGGCAGACACGGAGAGTTCGATGGGGAATTCCGTGCCATCTTTCCGAACGGCCGCAAGCTCTAAGGTTTGCCCAATAACAGCTCCTTCACCGACGTCCCTGAATTGTCCAAATCCTTTCCGGTAGGCATCGTGAAACCTTTCCGCCCCCAGAGTTTCGTGAAGTGGTTTTCCAAGAATCTCCTCCGCCTGGTAGCCGAAGACTCTCTCCGCCGCCTCGTTCCAGAATGAGACACGGCCCTCGTTGTCCATCATAAGGATAGCGTCCTGTGCGGAAGCGCTGACGTTTCGGAATCTCTCTTCGCTCTCCAGCAGAGCCCTATGTCCCTGGCGCAGTTTTTCAAGCGTTCTAATCTCGCGCACCTTCTGAGTGACGATATCAACGACCTGCTCCAAAAACCTCACGATCTCTATAGTCGGTCTTTCCCCGTTGAAGGGGGTATCCACCGAAAGCCAGCCCTCATACCTATTGTCATCACCTATAATTGGGACAAACAGCTCATCGCCCGCCTTCCATGATAGGTCGCCTCTTTCCACATAATCCGTTTGCGAAATATATCTTGACAATTCATCCATGCCCAGGCCGGCTTCTTCGGGGATAAAATAGGAATGGCTGATACGGTACTTTTCCTGGGTTATCTTCTTTGAAAGCTCATCATCCGGGGCAGTAGCGTTTCGAGCAGCTTGTACCACACTTTCATCCAAGCCAACTTGCCCGAGATTGGTAATCTCCTTTTTGTTGTTGTGCAGAGTAAGAACCGCGCGTCTAAACAATCTTGCTTCATGAATTGCCTCACATCCACGCTTGAGACAGGCATCAACATTCTTAGCGGTTCGCAAATCATTCAAAAGCTGTAACCTGGCCTTTTCGCGAGCATCTACCCTCTTGCGCTCGGTGATGTCTCTTACTATGCCCCTCGTTCCTACAGCTTGGTTGTCCTTTATTATAGGAGATGAACTGAATTCAACATTGTGCGGTGTTCCATTCTTATCAACCAGAACGGTTTCTCTAGTGAGTCGTTCGCCGCTGAGAATCTGCTGAAAGGCTGCCATTGCTTCAGGTACCTCCTCTTGCGGAACTAATTCAGTAAAACTCTTGCCAATTACTTCCTTAGGCTCAAACCCCAACGTGGCTTTTATAGCTTCATTTACCGAGGTTACAGTTCCCTCTGTATCCAAAGTATATATGACGTCGACCATCTTTTCAGTAAGATCCCTGTACTCTTCCTCGCTCTCCCGCAGCGCCTCCTCCGCTCGCTTGCGCTCTGTGATATCGGTATCTGTGCCAACCATGCGAACGGCGTTGCCTCCAGCATCACGGACCGCTGTTCCGCGAACCATAAACCATCGAATCGTCCCGTCTTTATGCAGCATCCTATGCTCAAAGACGTAGGCGGGGGTTCGGCCTTCCAGGTGATCGGAGGCAGCCTGCATGACCGCATCTTTATCGTCCGGATGAATGTACTGCGTCCAGACTTCAATGTCGTTGGGAATCTCGCTGTCTTCGTAGCCCAGCAGGGCTTTGACATTAGGATCGAGGTAGAAACTGCCACTACGCATATCCCAGTCCCAAACGCCGACCTTCGCTGCCGAGGTGGCCAAAGCGTAACGCTCTTCTTTTTCCCGTAGCGCTTCCTCCGCCTGCTTGCGTTCGGTGATGTCCCGAAAAATACCCAGTACACCGACGATATTCCCTTTCTCATCCTTGATTGGTGTTTTGACCGTGTGCACCCAAACATCTCGACCGTCCTGGATATATCTCTCTTCGATATCCTCTATCTTGCCCGATTCCACAATCCTTTTGTCATCGACCCTATATTTTTCAGCCAATTCTTTAGGATGAAAATCGTAATCTGTCTTCCCGGCTATTTCATCCGGCTTTATTCTTAGGTCACGAGCATAATGCTGATTACAGGAGACATAGATAGAATCTTTGTCCTTGAGAAATATTCTTTGCGGGAGGTTCTCGACCAGCGTTTTGTACCTATTCTCGCTTGTCAGCAGCGCGTCCCAGGTTTTCTGGTATTCTTCAACGGCAATGAGCTTTTCCTGTGCGGCCTTGAGGTCCTCCAGGGCAGTGTTCAGTCTGTCTCTCTGTTGGGACATAACCTTGTTCTGCTTTCTGGTCCGGTACCAGTTAAACCAGATAAGAGCCACTACCAAGCTCATCGGTAGAAAAGCGGCCAGGAACGCCAGTAGCGGGTATCGGAAGAATACGGTGTTCCAGGGACTTTTGACAAAGGTGAGGAAGTAATTCACCTGACCACTATTACCCACCACGACAAGGTTGTAACCTTTTTGAGAACCTCTCTCCTTGTAGATTGCTGAATTGTTGCAGCATAAACTCTCACCCTCGCCAAACTGGGCCAGCGGCTTGAAGCTCTTATCCAACAGCCACAGTTTGTTATCCTCTGTGGTGACCAGTAACTGATTGTTCCCCTTGCCTAAAAAGTCGCGGCAGTCCCACACGATGGCGGTGGTATAGAACCTGGCTTTTTGGATAGGCGACAGACTCTGGTTATAGATTATGATGCTGGCATCGGACAGCGAAACAAAAAGCTCCTTAGTACCGTCTGAGTCGAAATCGAGCGACCTGACCGAACTTATAATTCTCCCCACCCCATAATCGATGGAATCCAGCCCGCTGCCGTATGTATTATATATCTTGAACATGCCACCATATTCCATAGCGGCACTTTCTGCGGTCCCCGTGGCTTTATACCGGCCCGTTGTGAGAATGTCGGTGTTGCCGTCATTATCGTAGTCGATAAGAACAGGCACACAACTACTAAAGACCCCACCCGTTTCCTTCTTCCACCGAAGTTTGCCATTCTCATCCAGAACGATAAGGTATGAGTGTTGGTCATCCATATCTTCGGTCCTGGCCGCATTGCCTTTGGAACAAACACCGAACACAATAGATAGCCTCTCCTCCGGGGCAAGTGGCTCAACATAGGTCTGGGTATAGTTGACAATACCGGCAAGCCCATACTCCCACACGATTTCATTATTAAACCAGTCAACGCACATGAGCTTCCTGGGGTAAAGGTCATAGTCAACATCACAGTTGACGAGTAGTTCCACATACCCATCGCCGTTGAAGTCGTACATACCGCAGAAAGCGCCCGACCCATCCCAGAATCCGTTGCCGTCCCTATCTTGGCCCACCACAAGGGATTGTCTGGATATTCTTCTTTGATGAGGATCGATAATGTCCAACCAGAGAGTGTCCCGTATTGTATACATGACAGCCACTTCGGTCACGTTGTCACAGTCAAAATCATAGGGGAAGTGAGATGTAACGTGAGTCGTATTGATGTTTATCTGAGAGAGTACTTTCTTCTCCTCAGTATCAGCATAAAATAGGATAGCGGTTAACGAATCAGCCGGCCGCCAGTTGTTGTCGATGAGATACATGCCAGTGGCCCCGTTATCGTAAATGTTTACCGGAACATACTGCTGCAAGATCAGGTTTCTGGCATTTCCCAACCCGATTTTCTTTTTACTTATCGTGAATTTATAGGGAAGTATGGTAGCGTCATCAATAGGCTCGACTCGGTAATAGCCCTCGTGATCCATCCTGGCAGAACAGCCAGCAATAAAAATCGACAGAGGGATGAGAACGATTGCCGAACGTACATTTATCATGCTATGCTCTCAGAGATTATAGCTTAAACTGTAATATACCGGAAGCTACAATCAAGTCAAGGCATTGGCAGGGATAGAAGTTCGGCCCGGCTATCGATCAGAGCTGTATCACGATCTGCTTCGGCCTGAAGCCATTGGGAAGATCAAAAAATCCGACCCAGAATACTGCTGCGCAGCGCTCAGCACACAATCTGGTTGTGCAACACACCTGCCCGGAGCGCTCCGTTGTGGGGTGGCATGACAGCACCGTGTAGTTTCATCCTGGGGATTCTCATCAAATTCCGTCTCCCAATATTCTTGCTGCCAATCCCCAAACATTGAACGACATATGCACCACTATCGCCGGCAGAATACTTCCCGTCCTCTCCCGATAGAACCCTGCGATGATGCCAAGCACTATCGCGGATATGATTGTAAACAGCACCGATTGGTGGCTCGCTCCCTCAGTCAGGAGAGAAAGATGCATAAGCCCAAAAAACAAAGCCGCAATAAGGATCGGCATGCTCAAATGGAATCGAAATACTGTGAGTCCTTTCGTCTTAAGGGGCGCGAGAAAACTCTGTAGGAACCCCCTTGTTAAAAGCTCCTCAGCTACGCTCGCGTAGATACAGATAAGAACCACTATCTGTAGCACAGAGAATTGTTCGAGAAATTTCAGACTTAGGTCAAGCCGCAGCAGAGTTCCTCCGACGGCAAAAACGCCCCCAACAACAAGACCGACAAAGATCGGCAAGATTAAATCCCTCAGCTTGACCCCCTTCAAGCCATAAACAGACATCTTTCCCTTGCTGAACAGGTACATCAAGATAAGAGAAAGAATCGCCATCATGGTATGAGTAAACGCAGCCATTGACGGCAAAGACTCGACAAATCCTACCAGCTTGATCGTCGATACTGCAACGCCGCACAGGACCAAGACCAATAATCCCAACAGGACACCGGCGGATATCCTCAATAAAGGATTCATTTTCAAACCTCCTCCCTATGGTTTGTACGCACCGTTTACGATCAACTTATAAAAAGAAAGGGATTAATCTCATCCCGTCTTGATTCTGTTCAACGCGTCCAGGACCTCGTCAAGTTGCTCTCGTCGGAATGTTACTCCCTTCTTGGTGGGAAGCCATTCCTCTTCGTTGGAAAGAAAATATATCCTTAAAGACACCAAGTCGTGCCCCTTGTACTCGCTGCTTTCAATAACCAGCTTCTCTGTCGGCGATCTTTCCAGTTCAAAGCGCATAGCGTCACCTTCACTTCCAGTTTGGGCCTATCTCTTGTATCCGATAGTGCGCAGGAACTCCATTCGTTCTTTCTTGTCTGCCTCCGTCTCAATGCCCAGCGGAGCCAAACCATCTATCACCGCCAAGACACCTCGCCCGAGATCCGTTTCGGCTACGATAACCTCTAGTGGGTTGGCCGTGGCACAAAAGACCCGGCATACCTCGCTTACATTCTTAATGCGGTTCAGAACATTGACGGGAAAACCCTCTTTCATATAGATGAAGAAAGTGTGTCCACAGGCAACATCAAACGCAGCTTTGGCCGCCCGCTCAATAAGGTCATCATTGTTTCCATCAGTGCGGATCAGGCGTTTCTGGGAAGCCTCACAGAAAGCAATCCCGAATTTTACGCTTGGTGATGATTCCACCAGCACTTCATAGAGATCTTCAACTGTCTTGATAAAGTGGGTTTGGCCGAAGATGACATTCGCATCCGGCGGCATCTCCACTTTGACGACCTTAGTTTTGAATTTACCGTTAGTCATTATTAGCCTCGAAAGCTTCGGCTTTTAAGCCGGTGTTTACTTGCGGGTTCCGGTAATACTCGGTAGTTGCAAACTTGACGCCGATAAGCAACGCTGTCCTGCTCTTCCCCTCGACCTGAAACCTCCGCGGAAGCCACCACCCTTGGGGCGTCGGTCCGTACATTATCGACATATTAAGCACATCGAGTGTAAACATCGCTCCCTTCTCAAGCTTGGCCGGGGAAAAATCGACTTTCACAAGATTGAACGACGCCGCCTCAAAATAGTAGTCGCCACTGACACGATCGCTTCTTTCCTCTTTGGACTGAACTCGGAAGTGATGGCAGGTATAACCATCAATTCTGTCCGCAGCCACCCCCTCGTAGATTATCTCATACTGATCGCGATGCTCAGGGTAGAACGGGCTCAGCGTGGGATACGAGATGTCACGGGTCTTGCGCCTGGCTTTCATTTCGGCCTGCCTGACCGCCTCTTTGTCGCACTCTTCCGGCTTCTGAATCTCACCACCTTTATAACACGCCAGGTATTTTACCCGGTACTGAATGGTGTCAGGCAGATACTTCATGCAAACCTTTTTGATAAAGCGCTTTTCTTCCTCAAAGCTCCCGTCGTTTTCTATTGATCCAGTGATACACTCGGCGTCAAAAACAACATCAGCAATTTCCAGTCGTTGCTTTGCCTCAACGGTTAGAATCTGTTCAATTAAGGCCTCCGGGTCAATGCCGGGAGTTTGCTGAGATGGTGGCGCAGACTGTGCCCTTGGGCAAACAGAAGCCGTCAACAAGAAGGCCGGTATCAACAAAACCACACCCTTCATTGTCAGTCCTCGTGAATAATAATTGTTTCAATCAGGTCTCCAACTACAACCCGATCGACCACATCCATTCCAGAAAGTACCTGCCCAAAAACGGTGTAACGTCCTTCCAGATGAGGCTGGGGCGACAGCGTTATAAAGAACTGCGACCCGCCGGTATCCTTGCCGGAGGTGGCTATACCGACCGTCCCGCGCCGGTATGGTTCGTCAGAGTATTCACATCTTATATAATATGGCGGTCCGCCACAGCCGTCACCGCGCGGATCACCTCCCTGAACGACAAAATTGGGGACGACTCGATGGAAAGTCAGACCGTCGTAAAACCCCTCATTCGCGAGGTCAATAAAGTTCAGTACCGTCAGAGGAGCCACGTCAAAGAACAAGGCTATATCGATTTCCCCCTTGCTTGTCACAATCGTCGCCTGCGGGTTAGTTTTGAACTTGTCAATCGCTTTGGCGATTCTCTTCCTGCTGATGCGAGTATCGGGGGGCGGCAAGGCTGCGAATTTGTCCTCGCCGAGCAAGTCGCGAAACAGAGTCGCCGCCTCCCGACGGACCACATACTCTGGATCAAGCAACCCGGCGTAGAGGATTTCAAGGGCGGCAGAGTCATGCCGATCCTGGGAAAGAAACGATTGCGCCGCGTCAAGAAGCGATCGGCGCACGCTTACATCAACCTTAGTCCTCCGGGACATAATTGTGTTCATCGCCGGCAGGTACTGTTTGAGTTTGCGCTCCCGGATCTGTTCAAGGGCGGCAGCAACAAGCACATAGTCAGGGTCGGCCAGCGCTTTCTTAAGGTAGAAATCGATGTTGCTTGAGTCCACCTTCATCAGAGATTCAAAGGCCTGGCAGCGGACCAGAGGATCTTCGTCATTAAAAAGCACGGCCAGGCGCGGCACGACCTTTTTGCCGCCCACCAGTCCAAACGCCTCAGCACAGGCCGCCATCACATACGGATCGCCCTGGGCAACCAGCGAATCGATCAGGTTGACGGCTCGGTCCTTTTGGATAGAAGCGATATACTTGATGCCGGCAATGACTATATTCGAGGGAGGTTCTGTAGAGAGTATGGACAGGGCCGTTTCTATACCTTCGTTGTTGTTCTGCCGCCTCAAAGCATCGAGCAGGGCCACAACGAGTTTCTCATCCCTCTCCTTTTCCAGCTTCTTGACAAGCGGTGTTCGGGCCTCTTGGGTATTTTTCTTTGCCAGTTCACTGATCGCCTGCGCCACCACACCCTTGTCGGCGTCATTCAGAGCGATAGCAAGATAATGGACAGCATCGGCTGATTGCAGGTGGCCCATGCCCCGAACCGCCAGAGATCGAATGAACGGATCGGAATCTGCCAGAAATTCGGTGAAGACAGGCTCTGCTTCAGGTGTTCCGAATCTAGCAAGAGTGTACAGAGCTGCTTTTCGTACGAGCTCATCAGGTTCACTTTTCACAAAAGCAACGATATCCCCCCCTTTGGATTTGGCGCCGGCACGATAGAGCGCCATACAGGCAGCCTCGCGAACGTCCGGCGACGGATGAGAAAAGAAGCCAACCAACCCGTCGGCAATCCCGGTCATACCGCTATCAGCGAGGCGACCAACCGCTTCTACCGCTTCAGCCCCAACTGCGGAAGGCATATCGAACGCGACATCCAGAAGGCGAGATGCATACTCCTTTTCACCGGTAAGGCCCAGGGCGAAGGCCGCCGTTGCCGCCACATCGATGGCGGTGTCTGAGACCATACCGAATAGCAATTCACCGCTTCCCGTGCCGCCGATGCGGCCGATTGCCAGAGCAGCCCGAGCGCGGATATCCAGGTCGTTGTCATGCAGGTACTTTTTCAGGCGGTCGAACAACGTACGCTGGTCCTCCAGATGAATGATCTCAGCTTTCTTTTTGGCGGATGTAGGGATTCTCAGGCTGTCATACACGTAGAAACCGGCAATGGCCACCAGGACAACTATGACTATTGCCGCAAATATTCTTAATCTCTTTCTCATTTACTAAAAAATCTACGACTACAAACCTCGGGGGTCAATGGATTTATAATAAAGAACCAATCCGGGAAGATCAATTAGAGGGGGGCTATTCTGAATGTGGTCTTGCCAAAAAAAACGACCCCTGGTGGTGAGTCAGGGGTCTGGTCTAACAAACATGGTGTGGTTTAGCACCAAGTTCAGTCTATGGTAATGGAAGCAAAGTTTGTGCCCCGAGTCGACAAACCGACAGGTCATTCCACGTTAAGGCTATCCTATTGATAGAAGCCATGATACCGGTCTCCAAGGAATATTGGCCGGCTGTTATGTTCAATTATTGAACAGCCAGCTTTCCTACTTTGACGAAAGCTGCTGCCACCGGATATGCAATAACTCGACATATTCACACAGCCTCCAGGCAAAGATAGCAGACTCTCCGGAAGAGGGCCAAGGCTGAAATACAGCGCTCATAATCCACCAGCCAACACAGTTTTAACGGACAAGATGACAACAAACTCGCAACCAATGATCGATGGCCAAAATCTACTGCCAGCTTTGTGGCGGGCAGATGTGGAGGGGCTGTCTTAAAAGGTAACTGTCTTGTCTCGCGTAGGGTGGGGGCTTGTCTCCCACCGATTAACGGCGGACATAAAGCCCGCCGCTACGCGGAGTTCCCGTGGGCGGCAGATGCCCACATCTGCTGACGGTCTTCTGCATTGCAGAACACGTGATCAGCATACAGCCTCATTTGAGTTCAAGCCTTGTAAAATTTGGCGATGGCAAGTTAGTGCCAAGCTTATTTGCACTATTAATAGTTTCTTCAAGTCTACTGATAAAATGATTGTACTTACCAACCACTATGCCTTCAGTCTGTTTATTGCGAGGCCGATTGGAATCACTAAACAAATCGATAGCGTTTAATTCTCGAACTACGTCCCCGAGCGAATAATGAAATCTCGTCACATCGTGAATTGTGCTTTGGAATCGATGCTCTTCGTGAATGATACCTGGCTTTTTCAACGAGTCCACGAGCAGACCACTCCAATCACTTAATATGTTCAGCTTTTCGGAGATAACTTTGAGTTGAGAATGAATTTCACGGTTCTTAATATATATTGAGGACAAATCTCGAATGAGATAAAGGAGAGAATGCGTGAGATTCGGATCAAAAAGCTCATTCAACTCATCCACTAATACATTTAGCCCCCTCAGTACGGTACACTCGCTTTTTCTCGTTTTGATGTAACAAACCACCCTTTGTGCCCAACGAAAAATAGGTGGAACGATAATAACCAAGATTGTGAAGAGACACAGTGCTAAAAAGACTGTTATCGCACCCGACTGAAAGGGCGAAAACACCTGTTCTCTGCTTAGTAGAGGTACAAGCCACGCCAGTGCCGAGCCAAGTAGGGAAAAAATAAATAGCAATAGTTGGAACGGCCTTTCCCTCTGTTTATCGAACTGTGACATTTGATTTCACCCCTATTCTACTATTTTTTGTGTTCCCATTCAGAATCCTATCCAAATACTGCCCCGTATACGAGGTCTTGTTGTCAGCCACTTCCTCCGGGGTGCCGGTGGCGATGATACGGCCACCGTCGTCGCCTCCCTCCGGGCCGAGGTCAATTATCCAATCAGCGGTTTTGATAACATCCATGTTGTGTTCAATCACCACCACTGTGTTACCCCGATCAACCAGTTCCTCCAGTACCGCCAGCAACACGCGGATATCTTCGAAGTGCAGACCGGTCGTCGGTTCGTCAAGGATGTACAGCGTCTGCCCAGTGGCCATTTTCGAGAGCTCGGTCGCCAGTTTGACGCGTTGCGCCTCCCCCCCCGACAGAGTGGTTGCCTGCTGGCCTAAGCGGATATAGCCAAGCCCGACTCTGTACAACGTCATCAACTTCTTCTTGATGCGCGGGATGTTTTCAAAGAATGCCAGCGCCTCCTCGACCGTCATATCGAGGACATCAGCGATTGACTTCCCCTTGAAGGCAATCTCCAGCGTCTCGCGACTGTAGCGTTTCCCCTTGCACACTTCGCACGGGACATAAACGTCGGGCAGGAAGTGCATTTCAATCTTAATAATCCCATCCCCCTGGCAAGCTTCGCATCGTCCTCCCCTGACGTTGAAAGAAAATCGACCCGGCAGGTAGCCTCGGGCCCGTGATTCGGGAAGTCCGGCATACAGATCTCGAATATACGTAAACACGCCCGTATAGGTGGCGGGATTGGAACGAGGCGTGCGACCTATAGGCGACTGGTTGATGTCAATGACTTTGTCAATGTTTTCAAGCCCAACAATGCGCTTATACGGAAGCGGCATCGTGCGGCTGGCATAGAAGTGGCGCGCGAGGATTCGGTACAGCGTTTCGTTAATCAGGGTAGACTTCCCCGAGCCGGAGACACCCGTCACTACGACAAACATACCCAGCGGAATCTCCACTTCAACACTCTTCAGGTTGTTGCCGGCGGCGCCTCCAAGACGGACTACTTTGCCGTTTGGGTTACGGCGGACCTTCGGCGTTTCGATATGCCTGGCTCCGGTCAGATACTGCCCGGTAATTGACGTCTTGCATTTTTTGATGGTGCTCGGTTTTCCCACGGCTACCACCTCTCCGCCGTGAACACCGGCGCCAGGCCCAAGGTCAACGACAAAATCAGCCTGTTCAATAGTCTCCCGATCATGTTCAACAACCAGGACCGTATTCCCGATGTCGCGCAGCTCCGTCAGCGTGTTGAGCAGCCTGCGGTTATCACGCGCGTGCAGCCCTACGGAAGGCTCATCCAGTATGTACAGTACACCCATTAGCCGCGAGCCGATCTGAGTTGCCAGCCTAATCCTCTGCGCTTCCCCGCCGGACAGGGTCGACGCCGTCCGGCTGAGGGTGAGGTAATCAAGCCCGACCGCGGACAGAAACCCCAGCCGTTCGCGGATCTCTTTCAGAATCTGCCGGGCAATAAGATGCTGCCGTTTGCTGAGCCTTATATTCTTGAAGAACCTGGTCGCCTGTTTGACAGACATATCGGCGACACTGTCGATCGTTTCCCGGTCGATTATGACAGCCAAGGCCTCCGGTCGGAGCCGGGCGCCCTTACAAGTGGGGCAGGGGGAAATCGACATGTAATTCTCTATCCACTGACGTACTCCGCTCGACTCGGTTTGCCGATAGCGCCGTCTGAGATGGGGAATGACTCCCTCGAAGGTCGAGCTATACACACCTGACCCCTTTCCCTTGCCAGAAGTATGCTCGTACCGAAAGGTAATCTCCTCTCTACCTGAACCATAGAGGATTACCTGCTGGATTCTCTGTGTCAGCTTGTTGAAAGGAGTGGAGAACTTGAAGCCGTAATGATCGGCCAGCCCTCTCAGCATATAGCGGTACCAGTTTGGCATATCAGCCCCACCCCAGGGACGAATGGCACCTTCATTTATCGACAATGACGGATCCTGCACGACCAGTCCGGGGTCAATCTCCATCTTCTGTCCCAGGCCATCGCAGGTAGGACAGGCCCCAAAAGGAGAATTGAATGAAAACAGGCGCGGGCTCGGTTCTTCATAACTGATATTGCAGTTCAAACAGGCGAACTGCTCGGAAAAAAGCAGATCCTTACCCTTGATATTAATCAACACTGTACCCTGTCCAACCTTGACGGCCGTTTCTACCGAGTCTGCAAGCCTGCGCTTGGACTTGGCCTTAACCACCAGACGATCGACGACAGCTTCGATGGTATGTTTCTTCTTTTTGTCCAGTTCAATATCCAAGTCGGATTCGATGATCTCGCCGTCAACTCGCAGCCGCACAAAACCTTCCCGCTGTGCCTGTTCAATGATCTCGCGGTGCTCTCCCTTCTTGCCTCGCACCAAGGGGGCCAACACCATCATGCGAGTTCCTTCTTCAAAGCTCAACGCCGAATCAACAATCTGCTCCACGGTCTGCTGGGTAATCGGTTGGCCGCACTTGACACAGTGTGGCACTCCAACGCGCGCAAAAAGCAGGCGAAGGTAATCATAGATTTCCGTCACCGTGCCAACGGTGGAGCGGGGATTTTTAGGGGTACCCTTTTGCTCAATCGAAATGGCCGGTGATAGACCCTCGATGAAATCAACATCCGGCTTTTCCATCAGCCCCAGGAATTGCCGGGCATAGGCTGAAAGCGATTCTACATAGCGGCGCTGCCCCTCGGCGTATATCGTGTCAAAGGCCAGCGAGCTTTTGCCGGAACCGGACAGACCGGTTATCACCGTCAGGGTATTGCGTGGGATCTTTACATCGATATTCTTGAGGTTGTGTTCCCGAGCGCCTTTTATGTACAGGAACTCCCTGTTTTTTCGATACTTGTCGTTGACTGGCATCTTCCGTCCCAAAAAGGTCAACCGGTAATATAATCTATCGGGGCGAACAGAGAAAGGGGAAAACTGAAACCGGAAATCACTTTTTGAAGGCAGGTTGATCTATCACTTTGAGCGGAGTCGAAGAATGAACAGAGCCTTAGGCCTACAAATCAAAAAGCCACTCCCACCTTTACACCAACACTTGCCTGCCGGCTGTTTATTTCATGGGGTATACCGGAAATGCTTAATCCGGTGTCGTCATCCTCTGTGATTGGGTCATCCCCATACCAGCGCTGTTTCTGGCTGCCGGACGCGTGGAAATACAGAATGCCGGCTACGAGTTCAAAAAATGGTTGAACTCTCCCCCCAGCCGGAACCAGATAACGAGCACCCACACTCGAAATGAAACCGTGGCCCGAGATATCCGCCGTGGCGGTCTTTTTGCGGAGCAGATGGTCATCGAAATCGGAGGTCCACACCAGTGCAAATGCCGCCTTGGCATCCAGGTCAGTATACTCACCAAGTTTTACACCTGATCGCAGACCCAGGTGAGGGACTTTGTATGTCACCCTGTAAAATACGCCCCTCTCAGTGCTTGATATATCTTGAGGGACGAGATTCGAATCGAGCTGCCAACCCTCGAATCCAATTATATCCTGCTCGATCTTCTGGTACCTGAACCCTCCCCACAGATCCAGATTAAAACTCCTTTTGTGCAAAACACGCAAAGACGCCTCGGCGGTTATCAGGGTTGACTTCATCTCTGCTCGAGATTCGGTGTAGGAAAACTTCTCCGCATCCTGCCCCCACTCCAGAGTACCCCAGTCGTGATCTTTCATAACTCCACCGGGATCTTCCAAGTTTGTGAAGTACCCGCCCTCCATCGACCAGGCATACAGTCCAACTCTCGTTGAGTGAAAACCCACCGTGACGCCGGCCATAACCACATCGAGTGGAAACTCCAGCTCACTTTTGAGTTCCAGCAGCCCGCTGTCAGTGGGAACAGATATATCCATGATGTACTCAGTGTACCCGAAGTTTTGCCAAACCTGCGGGGCTAAGGTGTACTTCACCCGGTTTTCAGCAAACAACGTCTGACCAATGCTCAACACAGACACGAGTACTACCAATAACTTCATTCTCACGCCGTCATCCTTTGTCTTTGGGTTGTAGGTACGGCATTATACAAACATTTGTCTTAAGCGCAAGGACAAAGCCAGACCAAAGAAAAAGCAATCCATCCGAGAGAGATGACTCACTGCTTTCTCTGGACGGATTGACTTGCCGCCGGGATTTTCATATTTTCCGCGCATGAACAGCCGGGTACTGCAAGGCAGCACGAAGTATTTCAACAAGCCTGTCATCATCAGTTATCTTGTGATCTTCCTTCTGGCTCTAATCACACTTATTGTCTATCTGTTACTAACAGAGCAATATCCGATTATCCTGACGCTACTTGCCATTCCGGCAGCGGTTTTGATTGTGACACAGCCACGGTGGGCTTTGTACCAGTATGTTCTCTGTTTTTTCGTCATGGTGGCGATCGATCGCGAGATTCCAATTTTCCTGGCTGATATCAGCGCTCTCGTTGTCATCGCTGCTGCGGCATTGGATCTGTTGATGAGTGACAAACTCCCGCAACGGTTTCCACGCCTGTTTCTCAATTTCGTTTTTCTGGTAACTGCTGTTTCCATTGCTGCCGTTTTCGGGTATGATCCAGTTGTTTCTCTGCGTCCCCTTGCCAGAATCACGTTCCTGACAGTAACTTTCCTGTCACTTTACCGCCTGGCAGCCAAGGTCGATGTTGAGCATCTGGTGCGTTTCTTTTTCTGGGTGTGCGTCTTCCATTCCGTGATAGTGGTAGTACCTTTCATTGCCTCAGCAGGCAAGGTACGGTCATTCGGCTTAGCTGGCACAGGCCGTTATGATGACCTCGCTATGCTCACTCTGCCGATGGGTCTGGCGTTGTTTATCTGGTCGAAAGTCGGTCGGGGAGCAAAGTATCTTCTTGGTTCGCTGCTAGTTTTCAGCAGCTTGGTGGCAACACAGTCGCGCGCTTCGCTGATTTTCGCTGCTTTTGGCGCTGCTGTTGCACTTATCTTATCGTTCGCACGTGCCCATCGAATGGAGCCAACACAAGGTTCCGCAGAAGAAACCCCGATAAGCGCTGCTTCGCCGCTTCCAGTCAAGAGACGCATAACAATCTTGTGTCTTACCGCTATCTCGCTAACGGCGGTGGCCATTATCCTTATACCTGAGGTCTTCGGTGGGATCTCATCGCGTTTCGAATCAGCATTAGCACTTACGCCGACCGACACCTTCCAAAGAAGACTGGAGCTATGGCGCTCAGCGCTGATGGCCTTTTCCCATCACCCCATTCTCGGAGTGGGGCCGGGTAGCTTCAGGACCTTTTCCCAGATTTTCCCCTCCCTGCATATGCACCCCCTGAACCTGTACATACGCGGTCTGTCAGCGCACAACCTATTCCTGCACTATTTAGCCGAATCCGGGATTGTGGGGGCTTCAGCGCTGATCGCCCTTTTCATCAATCAGTTTCGCATCAGCCGGCGGATATGGCGCCGCAAGTTACGAGTAGACCAAACTGGTTACGCCCTTGCCCTCTATGTGGCGGGGCTGATGTTTCTGGTGACTACGCTCCTCGAAGCTGGCTGGATATGGGGACAATTCGGCTTTCCTTTCGTCTTCTTTGCCGCACTTATCGTGCGTTACCAGCAGCAACCAGATCTATAACCACAAAAAAAGCCCGACCAAAAAGCCGGGCTTTTTTACTCAACTAAAATCGATTACATAATCTTGTAACAGGCGGAAATTCTGAAGTTCATATCGTTAGAAGCTCCGGAAAGGAAATTAAATCCATCGAGGAAGAGATCCGGATCAGTTTGTGTATCAATGAACAGGTTGCCCCAGTGAAAACCAAAGCCGAGGTAGGTGGCATTGTTGGCATAGTTCTGAATCAGTTTGTTATTAGAGTCGTTCTCACGAGTTGATCTATCCCAGTAAGATGTCGCGCCGAGGCGAAGATCCATCCAGTTAAACACCTTCACATCAGCGCCTGCTTTGAAGAAAGGAATGGTAAAGGTCTTCATGGCAGCGTCGTGGGTCGTAGACGTATCCTTGAACTCCCCGTCAAGTTTCTCGTATATCAGGCCGAAGTCCATGATCACCATGACGTCGTTTGATGGGGCATACTGTAAACCCGAACCAAGATCAAAGTGAAACAGGGTATACTTGTCCGTCTGGTACAAAGTGGTCGGAGCTATGTAGTATTCAGCTTCATTCTTAGCATAGGAAATCTCCGCATGAGGGATCAGGGTATAATCCGGGGTCGGCTCATAGAAATAGCGACCGCGCGCGTAGAGGGCCATATTTCCCTTTGGCTTGCTCTTATCCCAGGCGCTGGAATCGGTTGTCGTCTTGTCCGTCCACGACATGAACTGGATCCCGCCTGCAATATCGAGTAGACCGCCGTTCAGAGTCAGGCCGGCATTGAGATCATAGACAGAAAAGCCTTCTTCATCCAAGTAGGCCGGTTCGTCATATCGCTGTGAAGATTGGGTCAGGCTAAGACGAACACCAAAGGGATTCACCCCTAACTGACGACCATAGAACAGGGCAATTCTCCGGTTTGACATCAGGGACCAGTCAAAGGGTATAAAATCAGTGTCGTAGCCATACGGAAAACCATAGTAACTGCGGAAGGGGCTGCTCATAGGATTGACAGCAGAGCTATTGTACAGGTATGTTCCCAGTACCCACGGGTTGTCCTCGTTAAACTTCCAGTGAATGCCAAACCTCGTGAAATCACCTGGCTGGCCAAACTCACCATTAGTAATCTTCGGGTAATCATTTATTCTAGATGGGAATATCCAGATGTTACACCCATCCAGAAGAACAGTGTTGTTGTCGCCCATGGTGAGAACACGAGTACCGCTTGCAAATGAACTCGCGCTCAAAAACAGCAACAAAGAAAACGTAATGACTAAATATCTCTTCATCTTAACAAATCCTCTATTTGGGTTTCTCTCTCTCCAATTTTCGCAAAAAACCTGTGCGTGCTTCAACGTGCTGCAAAAGCATCCTTGCATTCCCTCACGTCATAGGCAACCCTCCTTGGCTATTTCTCTCGAATCACCAGACTTTCTTTCTCTATTCCCAAACAGATTCAGTCTTGTATCTCTTCCACTATCACACACTACACCCTTGTCACCCACTTACGGCATGTCAAAATTAAACCCAGCAGTTTCTCAAAACAACAAAAAAAACGCTTTTTTTTACGGGCGACTGATGGAGGTGCCTGAGACACACAGAGTTCAGCGCGGCACGCTCCCTATTGTGAATGAACTGATGGGCTTCTAACAGTAGACATCGCAACCTATCGCTTGCTGTCATCCGGTTCATTCCAGTCTGTGAAACCTGCCCAACGGCTTTTTGCACTACTTCACCTTCTGCCAGATTTCTTCCAATTGTTGAAGAGTGAAATCACCAAAAACCTTGCCAGATTCATTCACTTGTTGCTCCAGTTTCCCAAAGCGTCTTTGAAACTTACTCAATGAACGGCGCAACGCCTGTTCGGGATCAATGCCGAGCTTGCGAGCCAGGGAAGCCGTGGCAAAAAGTAGGTCTCCAATTTCATCCATTTGCGCCTCAGGGTCACTCTGCTCCATGGCCCTGCCGATCTCCTCCGTTTCTTCCTGCAATTTCTCAATTACATCGACGGCCTTCTCCCAGTCAAATCCCACCCCTCCGGCCTTTTCACCAATGCGGAAGGCCATCGTCAAAGCCGGCATGGAGCTGGGAATACCGGACAGGACCGACTGTTTCTCGCCGGACTCAACCTTGAGCTTTTCCCACTGGTCTCGTACCTGCCGGGGGCTAAGCGCCTTTTGCTCCCCAAACACATGGGGGTGTCGCCTGACCAGTTTTTCAACTATCAGGTTGATCGAGTCGTCGATATCGAATGTCCCCTCTTCCTTGGCCAGTTGTCCATGGAAAACCACCTGGCACAGCAGGTCACCCAGTTCCTCGCGTACGGCTTCATAGTCGTCCGCCTCCACCGCCTCGATAAACTCGTAGGTTTCCTCAATCAAATACGGTAGAAGGCTCTTGTGAGTCTGCTTGCGATCCCAAGCACAACCCTCCGAAGAGCGCAACACAGCCATAAGAGCCGTCAATCTTTCGAACGGAGTAAGTCTCTTGTCAAAAACAGCGCTTTTAGTGTCCGACATATCTGACGATAATACTTGAAGTTACAGGTTCTACCCAAGGGATAATAACTACCCCTTCCTGTCTTGACAAGCAGGTAGGGCAAAAGTATAATAATATGCTTAAAAGCAATCTGTCCGGCCAATTCATTATTGGCCGGCAAATATAAAGAATATGACATTTATGAGCAAGGAAAACAAGGACACACAGAAAAAACCAGTGGCTTACTCTCCGGTCGAGGTTGAAGACCGAATATATCAACGCTGGTTAGATTGTAACTATTTTCACGGTAACGTTGATTCGGACAAGAAAACGTATACGATTGTCATTCCCCCACCTAATTGCACCGATGTACTCCATCTCGGCCACGCACTCAACAATACAATTCAGGACATCCTCATCCGCAAACATCGCATGGAGGGTTATGAAACAACCTGGATACCAGGCGCCGACCACGCAGGCATCGCCACCCAGGTGGTCGTAGAGAAGCAGCTTGCCAAAGAAGGCATTACGCGACGTGAGCTGGGTCGAGAGAAGTTCGTAAAGCGGACCGCCGAATGGGCGTACCGGAACAAGGAAATAATCCTGAACCAACTTAAGAAAATAGGCTGCTCCTGCGATTGGGACCGGACCCGCTTCACTATCGATGAAGGTTTGTCACTGGCGGTGGCGAAGGTCTTCGCCCACCTGTACGAGAAGGGTTGGATATATCGCGGCCACCGAATAGTTAACTGGTGCCCTTCATGCCAGACCTCTTTATCCGACGACGAGGTTGAGCACGAGACCTTTGACAGCCACCTGTGGTACATCAAGTACAAGATAAAGGGATCGGACGAATACCTTACCGTTGCCACAACGCGGCCGGAGACAATGCTCGGTGATACCGCCCTGGCAGTTTCTCCAAAGGACAACCGGTACAAGAAGTATGTCGGGAAGATGGTGATCCTGCCGATCATCGAAAGGGAAATCCCCATCGTTGCCGACAGCTATGTCGATCCGGAGTTTGGAACCGGAGTAGTGAAAGTCACCCCCGCTCACGATCCCAACGACTTTGAAATCGCTCGCCGCCATGACCTGCCCGAAGTCAACATCCTCAATACCGACGGCACTCTGAACGAAAACGCCGGGAAGCTAAAGGGGTTGGATCGCTACGAGGGCAGAAAACAACTCGTCGAGGAGTTGAAAAAGAAGAGTCTGCTGGAAAAGACTGAGAAATACCAGCTATCCGCAGGTACTTGCTACCGCTGCCATAATGTTGTTGAGCCCTTCCTTTCGGAACAGTGGTTTGTTAAAATGAGCGAGATGGCCCAGCTGGCAATTGAAGCGGTCAAGAGCGGCAAAGTACGGTTTCATCCCGATTACTGGTCAAAGACATACCTGCACTGGATGGAGAACATCCGCGACTGGTGCATCTCGCGTCAGCTCTGGTGGGGACACCGCATCCCGGTCTGGTACGCCGAGGACGGTACGATGTTCGTGTCGGTTGACCGCCCTACTGCAGAGCAGTGTCCTGGCCACGATCCGGCAAGCCTTACACAGGATGAGGACGTGCTTGATACCTGGTTTTCGTCCTGGTTGTGGCCTTTTTCTGTGATGGGCTGGCCGGAGAAGACTCCTGAGCTGGAGAAGTTCTACCCCACCAAGGTCCTAAGCACGGCATCGGAGATAATCTTCCTGTGGGTAGCTCGTATGGTGATGGCTGGTTATGAGTTCATCGGCGAAGCGCCTTTCTCCGATGTATATATTCACGGCACGGTACGAGACACAAACGGTGTCAAGATGTCCAAGTCCCTGGGCAACGGGATCGATCCTCTTGAGATTATTGATAAGTACGGAGCTGATGCTCTCCGTATGTCACTAGTTCTGGCCACCCCCGACGGCCAGGACCCGTGGATCAGTAAGAATACTTTCGAGATCGGACGCAACTTCGTAAACAAGCTGCACCAGGTTTCCCGATTTATCATAATGCGCTTGGATGGACAACCTGCTGTCATTGATGCGATCGATGAAAACGACCTGGTTATATTCGACCGCTGGATCCTGTCGCGGTTGGAGCGAACGATTGAAGCTGTCGACAAAGCCATCCGTGAATTCCGGCTGTCAGCTGCCGCCAAGACCCTGTACAACTTCGCCTGGAACGATTACTGCTCCTGGTACATTGAGCTGATCAAGCCGGACCAGGCAGGCGTACCAATTAGAAAAGGCTCGCTAAATACCGCCACCTATGTCCTCCATCAAACACTGAGGTTGCTGCATCCCTTCGTGCCGTTTGTGACCGAGCGTATTCATCTCGATCTGCTGAACCTGGAAGAAGATGAAAAGGCTACTCTCATGTTCGATCCCTGGCCGAAGACTGACGGCAAGCACATAGATAATGAGTTGGAACAAAGCCTGGAGCAAATACAGACCGTTGTGTCCGTCGTGCGGGCAATGCGGGCCGAGCTGAATGTCAATCCAGGGAAGAAGTCCGATCTTTACGTTCGCGTTAAGGAGGCTTCGTTTGGAGAACTCCTGCAAAACCATATCGAGTATTTCCGATCGTTGGCCAAGGTGGAGAATCTCTATACCGGTGTTGATCTAAGAAAACCCGCTGTAGCGGCTTCAACTGTTATTTCCGGGGCTGAGATTTTCATACCATTGGCTGGCCTAATTGATGTGGACATTGAGAAAAAACGACTGGAAAAAGAGCTTCAGAATATAAGAACGCAGCTTGAAAAGACCTCAAAGAAGCTGGCCAATGCCGACTTTCTCGGTAACGCCCCCCAGGAAGTGATCAAGCGAGAGACAATCAAAAAGCAGGATTACCAGGAGCGCATTGAGAAGATCAACAAGAACCTGGAACAGATCCTGGGGTGGTAGTTAGACAAGAGCTGTCACTGTTACTTACGGCAATAACCGCTCCACGGTAGAGCACGTAGATATCGGTAAGTACAAAGTGGTGTCGGGCAGGGGCACCTGATGCCACCTTAAATTAGTCAATAAAACTGGTACCTTTTCCCCACCGCTTTAGCTTGACAGACGTCTATACCCTACTATTTTAGAACTCATGGAAAGGGTTGCGTCAGCAGTGCGGTAATACTAGGTGTGCCCAAGCGCATGTTATACGCGACCCCGCTGGTAGCTCAAAAAGCGCTGTGTCAGCATATTAGGGAAACAACCAAACATAGGAGGTTACGATGTGTAAAGCCTACAAGATAACGTTGGCGCTTCTATCTGTTTTTCTCATGTCACAGTCGGTGGCGGCAGCCCCCGGCGACACCCTCAAATCGTTTCCGTCGCCGTTTAGCTGTCCACAGGGACTTACCTTTGACGGCAAGCACCTATGGTGTGCCGACAGGAGAAGCGATATGATATATAAGATCGCGCCTGAGGACAGAGCAGTAATCGACTCCCTGCCGGCGCCCGGTTACATACCACGGGGGCTGACCTGGGACGGCAAGCATCTCTGGTGCGTTGACGCCGGGGAAAACTTAGTCTATGCAATCAACCCGGCCACGGAGATTGTGGAGAAAACGATCTACTGTCCCGTGGCGCGTCCGGGCGGCCTTGCGTGGGATGGCCACCATCTGTGGATCGCCGACGACGGCACCAACAAGATTCATCAAATTAGCAGCGAAGACGGGACCACTATTGTTTCCATCCCTGCCCCATCGTCCCATCCCGGCGGTTTGACGTTCGACGGGACCTACCTGTGGGTCAGTGATCGTGTGAAAGACATGATCTACATGATTACGCCGGATAAGGGTGATGTCATAATCTGCTTTAAGGCACCTGGCCCACATAGTTGCGGGTTGGCCTGGGACGGATCGCACCTGTGGGATGTCGACTACCAGACTGATTTGATATACAAGTTGGTAACGGACGACGGCACGACTTTTACCCGGTATGAAGAAAAGACGGAACAACTTGAGTTTCTCCATCAGGTCAGGAATTACGGCCCTGATACGGTGAAAACCCTCGATGTTTACCTGGCCATTCCACAGAACCGGAGCAATCAGGAATTACTCAGCCCGATCGCATTCGACCCGGAGCCCAACGAGGTCCTCACCGACAAGTGGGGTCAGGAAATTGCCCATTTTCAGTTCGCAGATATGTCGCCTCTTCAGTTCACTACTATCCGCATGTTGGCCTCGGCGAAGTTATTTCAGATCCGGTATTTTGTCTTTCCTGACAAAACCGGTACTCTGGAAGATATTCCCTTAGAAATCCGTAACAAATACCTGGCCGATGATGCCAAGTTCTCACTGAAGAGCCCAACTATTCAACATGCAGTAAAAAAGGCGGTCGGCGACGAGACCAATCCATACTGGATAGGGCGCAAGATATTCAACTATGTTATCGAGCATATGGAGTATGAATTAGCTGGTGGTTGGAACATCGCCCCAACTGTTCTCGAACGGGGAAACGGCTCTTGCTCTGAATACAGTTTTGTCTACATCGCCATGTGCCGCGCGGCCGGTCTGCCGGCCAGGTATGTCGGTTCTATCGTTATCCGTGGTGACGACGCTTCGTGGGACGATGTCTTTCATCGCTGGGTAGAGATATACCTACCAAACTATGGCTGGCTTCCAGTGGATCCCTCCGGTGGGGACTCTGAGTGGCCGGCGGCAAGGGCCAACTCCTTTGGCTACCTCAACAATCGCTTTCTAATAACTACTGCCGGTGGTGGAGGTTCAGAATACCTCGAGTGGGGTTATAACGCCAACGAGCGGTGGACCTCAAAGGGCAGATGCAAAGTGGTAGTAGAGAACTTCGGCGAGTGGACGCCAATCGAACCACCGCCTGAATGATTCCATAGCATGGAGGGAAACGATAGTAGATAGTAGATTGTAGACCAGGTATATCATCCCTGCTCCAAGTCGAAATCAGATAGACCGAGAAGGTCGGTTTTGTTTATGACTAACACCGAGGCTCTACGGAACATAGATGGGTACTACAGTGGTTTGTCATCTCCCTCAGTTGTGCTGATCAACATGACCTTCATATCTTCTCACAAGTCAAGTTGTCTAAGTGCACGATCAACCATCTGCGCATGCAGGTAACAGACGCCGCCGGTGACAAGCGTAAATATTTACTGCGGATATGTTGTGTTCTATCTGACTACTCCGGCAAAATCTGATAGCTCGTAATAACTTTCCCTTGGTTTTGAACTGTCTGGCTGACTACACAGTATTTGCTTTCCGAAAGCTCGATAGCCTTGGCGAGCTTCTTCTCGTCGAGGTTTTCCCCACGGGCGATGTACTTGACTTCAACAGTGTGGAAAGGCTTAGGATACTTCTCATCCTGATGAGCAACAACCTCTATTTCGAGGGCTGTGAGCCGCTGTCGCTGCTTTTCCATAATGTGAACGACATCGATGCCAGTGCAGCCGGCTATGCCGAACAGCAGCAGCTCGGTCGAGTCATAACCGGCCTCCTCCCCACCCGATTTCCTGGCCCCGTCAGTAACAATCGTATGACCAAAGGCACTTCTGCCCTCAAACTTCAAACCCCCGGTCCATTTCATCTTTGCGGTTACCATAAGAATCATCTCCTATCTCTTCAGTACGTACCTCCCCACAGCCTGTTTGAAAAAGCAATATCTTTATGCAACAGCAAAAGACCCAGCCGCTAACAACCGGGTCTTTCACATGCGCTTGAGAGGAGTTATGCGCTTAGTACATTCCACCCATGCCACCCATGTCGGAAGCAGGCGGACCAGCCTTTTTGTCCTCAGGCTTGTCGACAACAACCGCCTCAGTGGTCAACAGCAGTCCGGCTATTGAGGCAGCATTTTCAAGAGCGGTGCGTGTGACCTTGGTCGGGTCGAGCACACCTGCCTTCAGCAGGTCCTCGTAGGTGTCGGTTTCAGCATTGTAGCCAAAGGGGCCACTCTCAGTCATGACCTTATTGACCACAATCGAGCTCTCGACACCGGCATTCTCGGATATCTGACGGATCGGCTCTTCGAGCGCCTTACGGACGATCCTGACGCCGACCATTTCTTCGGCTTCCGCCTTGAACGAATCGAGAACATCCATAGCGCGCAACAGAGCAACACCACCGCCGGGGACAATACCCTCCTCGACAGCAGCGCGGGTAGCGTGCAGGGCGTCCTCAACGCGGGCTTTCTTCTCTTTCATCGCGGTCTCAGTAGCCTCACCGACATTGATAACCGCCACGCCACCGGCCAGCTTGGCCAGCCGCTCTTGTAGCTTCTCACGGTCGTAGTCGGAGGTGGTATCTTCGATCTGTTTGCGGATCTGGCCGATACGAGCCTTGATGTCACTCTTCTCACCGGCCCCTTCGACAATCGTAGTATTGTCCTTGTCGACCGTAACCTTCCGGGCCGTACCCAGATCGGACATAACCGCGTTTTCAAGCTTGAAACCAGCTTCTTCGGAGATCACCTTGCCGCCGGTCAGGACAGCAATATCCTCAAGCATAGCCTTGCGGCGGTCACCAAATCCGGGAGCTTTTACCGCCCCAACTTTCAAGGTGCCGCGGAGCTTGTTGACTACCAGTGTCGCCAGCGCTTCGCCCTCGATGTCCTCGGCAATAATCAGCATAGGCTTGCCTCCTTGAGCCACCTTCTCCAGCACCGGCAGAAGATCCTTCATACTGGAGATCTTCTTGTCGTGGATAAGGATCAACGGGTCCTCAAGGACAGCTTCCATCGCATCCGGATCGGTCACGAAGTAAGGGGAGACGTAGCCGCGATCGAACTGCATCCCCTCGACAACATCCAGAGTCGTCTCGGCCGACTTGGATTCCTCGACGGTGATAACACCGTCCTTGCCGACCTTCTCCATCGCCTCGGCAATCAAATCGCCAATCTGCTTGTCATTGTTAGCCGAAATGGTACCGACCTGTGAGATTTCTTCCTTTCCGGATACCGGCTTGGACATCTTCTTGATCTCCTCAGAAACGACCTCGACAGCTTTGTCAATACCACGCTTGATAGCCATTGGGTTGGCGCCGGCAGTGACGTTCTTAAGACCCTCGCGGTAAATAGCCTGCGCGATTAGAGTAGCCGTGGTGGTACCGTCGCCGGCATCATCAGACGTCTTGGAAGCAACTTCCTTGAGCATCTGAGCACCGATGTTCTCGAAACGGTCATCCAGCTCGATCTCTTTGGCCACGGTCACGCCGTCCTTGGTAACGGTCGGTGAACCGAATTTCTTGTCAAGGACTACGTTGCGACCTCTGGGGCCGAGTGTCACTTTTACTGCGTCGGCAAGCATATCCACACCGCGCTTTAGCTTAGTGCGGGCTTCGGTATTAAAATTAATCAGTTTTGGCATTTAAATATCTCCTTTTCACTTTTAATCAACTGTCCCGAATGATGGCGAAAATGTCGGACTCACGCATGATGAGATACTCTTCATCAGCGATAGAGACCTCGGTGCCGGAGTATTTACCATACAACACCCGGTCACCCTTCTTTACCTCGGGCGGTATCTTTTTGCCGTCGTCGGTCATGCGCCCGGGGCCGACCTCAATGATCTCGCCTTGCATCGGCTTTTCCTTGGCCGTATCCGGAATAATGATTCCCCCCTTCTTCATCTCAGTCTCCTCGAGGGGCTTAACTACGACTCGATCAGCAAGCGGTTTTACTTGCATTTCGTTTCCTCCTGTTGTTGATGTTGAAAACTATTTAGTCTCATTTTCTTAATTCTCTACTTCCACTCTGCCAATGTCCATTGTCCTGCATGTATAACTCCTTGCCAGACAACTCTTTTAGTAATATTAGCACTCATCTATGGTGAGTGCTAACAAGCCCTGCAATATAGCTTCAACACAGAATCTGTCAAGAGGTTTCAGCGAAAATGTGCATTTTTTTGTGATTTTTTCTGTTGTTTGCCAAAAGGGGCGTTTGTGGTTAGCGTATGCCCTTGTTTTGTGGGCGGTAGATGTCGCATCTGCCCCACTCTCAAGCAGGCCATTGTGAGACCGACTACGAGGTGTTTGCGAATCTAAAAAAAGTTTCGGAATTGTACGCTTGTGGACTATGAATATGTTGGTTGAAAGTAGTGGTCGAGCTATATTAGGGAATGTCCATTGGCTCATTCATCGGATCGTTTTGGCGGGTTATCGTTTGGGGTATTTTTGTATTATTGATAGCTTTTTCACGTCTCGTTGCGCAAGAGATCGTTATTGAATTATTGGGGAAAGCGTTTTGGGATCGAATCTTAAATAACATGGAATTTGTTATAATTACAGTCATATCTATCGGTTTTGCTTTATATCAGCGTGACAAAACCATGCTATTGAAAAAGCAATTGGATGGTTTCTCTCATCCGATTCCCGATATTACCATACGAGAAACGGCCGCATACATTCAGAAGGAAAAGAAATCTTGGCGTAAATATGATGAACAGAAAATTTGCACCTTCATTTTATCGTCAGTAGTAGCTAACGGTGATATGACTGCTTGGGGATCAAATAAAGTTTATGGTTCAGGCCGAGTACAAAATCCGAGTTTGTTAACACCCGATTTTTTCAGAGAATGGTCTGGACATCCAGAAGGTGAAAGTGATTTCTGGATAAATTCTCTTAGATTGAATAAATGGCATCATAACATTTATCTAAACAAGAAACAGTTAAGGAAAGCTATTAAGGATTTACCTAAAGCTATGCCCCCGATTTTTGAGAGCATAGAACCCACAAATTGGTAAATCATACTGGTATATTGATCTGCCCCGTCTTACCCTTAACCCCGATCCGAGTAGGAGTATGGAACTCTTTCTTATCTGCCAACACATCTTCTGCTGTTAGAAACTGAATGCGGTCGTATTCCACGCCTTTATACTCAAAAACTCCGGCTCTGGCCGCTTCATCGTGCATGGCTTTGGTGGGTTTCCTCAGAGACAAAAATCCTGCAAGCTCCGCATTTTCCTCGCGTTCCAATACACCACGCAAGTCACGCACATCGGACGGCCTTATTGTGCCGCCCTTGACGGATAACACCATTTCATACAACTTGTTTTTCGCTTCAAAGTATATCCTACCGTCAATACCCTTGTCGGCCACTTTCTTTAGCATCGGGAATCCCCCAATACACTCAACAAACCAATGCTGAAATTGAAAAGGATCACGCTTGAAAAGGTATTGTGCTTGCTCAACACTAACGGGAATACCATCAATTACAAAGTGCTTATCTTCAACAAGGCGATAACGCTCTTCAAGAACATGCTTGATAAGTTTGATAGGTAAAATAGCAATATCACAACCGATCCATTGTCGGTTAGCTTCATGCGCCGCATAGACTGTAGTTCCACAACCACAAAAGGGATCAAAAATAACATCACCACGATTCGATGATGCTCGGATAATTCTATCCAAAAGAGCTATGGGTTTCTGTGTGGGGTATCCTAATCGTTCTTTTGAATGTGAACCGATAGGTCGAATGTCAGATATAATGTCTTGTATAGGATTGCCTTCACATACACTGAGGTATCGTTTGTATCGAGGGACTTTTCCTCTTAACGGCCAATAAATCAGTTCTGCTTTATCCAGAACATCAAGCCGTTTTTGAATTGTCATTTTTGAATATCCATCGGGAAACTCAAACCAGTCTGGCAATGCACGATCTGGTGGTAATTCCCAATGCCGCCCTTTTTCAGTTGGGTCAATCCCACGCCAAGCTCTACCAGAAGCACCAGTTCTTGTCCCTGGTCCATCGAGACTCACCAATTGATAGCTTCCATGCTCATCACTGTATTGGTAATAATTGTTAATATACAAAGGATCATAATCCTCAAATACTCTATTCCAAGTATGGTTATCAGAGATCGTATAGTAGAGTAATACGTCATGTATCGGCCCCCATCTTTTAGCTCTACCATGCGCACCTGTCCTACGCCAGATCACTTCATTCTGAAAATTCTTATGGCCGAAAATACCATCCATCATCACTTTTATATAATGGCTTGCAGTCGGGTCACAATGCAGATAGAGTGAACCTGTCGGGCGTAGAATGGAACGCATATGTATCAATCGCTCCACCATGTAAATCAAATAGGCAAGAAGGTGTGGCTGAGTATTTCTCAGGGCATTCACCCAAATACGCCAGAAATTTATGTAGTTATCATCAACGCCATGTTCACGCAATAAGACAGGCATCTCCTTCGCACGTTGCATTTTCTCTGGGTCTAATTCCCAAGTGTCGCAGAAGGCTTCAACTTGTTCCGGTACTGGCATACCCGTCATGGTCTTATACATTATGTTGTAATTCTTTTTGGAACTGAAAGGTGGATCGAGATAAACTAAGTCGACAGAATATTTCGGCATAGAGCGCATGATGTCGAGATTGTCACCGTAGTACAGCTTGTTCATGCTCCCACCATCAAAGCTATAGTTTCATGGAACATGCTACCTTTGTGACGGGCATTGTATTTGTAACAAGCTTCAGAGACGTAAAGATCAATGTACTTACGACTGTAGTGATGGTGCTGTCCGTACCACGCACGTTTGAGTAATGCCCAGAAGCCTTCAATGGTATTGATATGTGTTGAGCCTTCTACATATCTTTCCTTGTGATTGACGGAAGAGTGGTACGTCCCACGACAAACGTGTCGGTAGGTAGGAAACTCATCACTCATTATCACAGAAATTGCGCTGTCGATATACTTGCGAATGAATGTTGACAGTGCTATTCGATTTACTTTGCCCCCGATAATAGGCTCCGCGACTACGCTTCCATTGCGTTCAACAGCACCGATAACAGCCGTCTTATCTGTGCCACGACCACGCTTGGACTTGTTGCCGCCCTTAGGTTGGTTGCGCTTTTCGTTGTACCTTCTCGGCTTTCCACCGATGTACGTCTCATCGGCTTCAACAATTCCGAAAAGAAGCTCTCTTTGCTTTTTATCTTTTGCCATTGCCCTACGTATCCGGTGCATCATACTCCACACTGTAGGACGGCGCATACCGATATCACGGGCGATCTGACAGGCACTAACCGATTTCTTGGCGTTAAGCATCAGAGCTATAACCAAAAACCAGTTTCTCAAAGATACATGAGTACCATGAAAAATAGTGCCAACTGTGGCAGAAAATGCTTTTGTACAGCGTTGACATTGCCACCTTTGATTTCTCCGGTCACCACTAACGTGCCGACAGGTTTTCTCACTGCCACAGTAAGGACAGGTTACCAAACCATGCCAACGGACATTTTCAAGATACTCCATAGCCTGTTCTTGAGTTTGGAACTCGTTAAACACTTCAATTAAATTCATTGTCCTTTTCTCCTTATCCTACAATAATATAATAAATGTTGAAATGTTTGTCAAGTCCAAAAACGTACAATTCCGAAAAGTTTTTTTGCGAAACAAAGCCATTCCTTCGTAACTGCCGTAACCTCATGGGATTACATGAATGTGGGGCGAAGCCGCTATAGTGCCACCATCACTTGACAAACCACCGGCCAAATACTATCTATTCACCAGGTAGGAAGTTTCCTGCTTGATATACTATTTCACTTTGACGGAAAGGATTCACAATGGAGAAGTATTGTCACTCATGCGCGGCTCCGCTCGACACACCCGAGTTCAAAGGGCCGGCGGAAAACTACTGCAAGTATTGCACTGACGAGTCGGGCAACCTGAAATCCAGAGAGGTTAGCCAAAAGGGCATTGCTGATTGGTTCAAAAGCTGGCAACCGGATATTGATGAAGGGAAGGCCCTCAAACGCGCCGCCGACTATATGAAGGCCATGCCCGCCTGGGCGGAAGAGTAGGCCCAGCCCGTCACCACCAAATAGGCCGGTGCACAATCGAGTTTACCATACCCGTTGATTTCTGACATCTATCCTTGTATTTTGCAGTCGACTCTGTAAACTGCATATGAATCAATGAACCGCTTTTTCGATTTCAGCACAGCGCAGTTGAGGTTTCTTGGCGTCCTGACTGCCACAGCAGCGGTGATGGGCGGGTACCTTTTAATCCGTTCCTATGCTCAGCCCCCCGATGATTCTCCACCACTGCGTGTCTTTATTGGAGAAGATGAGCAGATTTTCACCGGCGTTTTTGTTCTAGACCCCAACACGGCGCCGACCGATTCACTGGAACTGCTTCCGGGCATCGGGCCGGTGCTGGCCGACCGCATCGTAGAATACCGCAAACACAGGCAGTTTGAAAGACCTGTTGATATCACCGAGGTTAAGGGAATTGGACCTAAGATGTATGAACGGCTGCGACCGTACCTGAAGATAAGGCATCCATGACTTCGCAGCAGATCATCACAGGCATCGATTGTCGTTTCGGACGCTACTACGTAGCACAGGTTAAGCGGGACTCCTCAGAGCGCAAAGTCACTGCCCTGATGACTGCTGGGGAATCGAGCCTGAGGGAAAAGCTGGCGCTTGAGGGGACAGATGTTGTTTTTGCAGTCCCGGATAACAGAGTGGTAGTCAAAAACCTTCGCCTCAGAGATACCGCCCGGTGGGATGCAGATTTGCTCGCACAGTTTGAGCTTTCTCAGTCGCTGCTCGATGATGAGGCGGAGTTCTGCTTTGCAACTCTGTCCACTGGGAGTAGAGACCACCGCCTGGGATTGGTAACACGCCAGCGGAACCTGGCAGAAATAACCGACCCACTGCTTCCTTCGTCAGCAGCGGCCATGCTACCTAAGTACAAGATGCGGGCCGTGGCGCTTGGAAAGGGCTACATTGCTTTCTGTCATGCAGAGCAAGGCGGGTTGGTCTGCCTAGTTGATTTCCGCAACGATGTCGCATCTATCAGCTTTGTCCTCGAGGGAAACATCCTTGACGTGGCGGGGCTTGCCATCGGGCAGTTCAATCCGGACACGGAATGTGGATTGAAGACGATAGCGGCCGAACTCAAAACCGTTGTCAACTTCAGGATGGCCTCGCTTCTTGAGGGGGAAGAAAAACTCCCGCTATCAACACTGCTCATCTCCGGCTGTACTGGCAACTCACCGATCAGAACCGTTCTGGAACATCACTTCCAGATTCCGGTAATGCCCCCCAGAATAAACAAGCGGTGGCTGGCTGAATCTCCCGCACTGACGGGGACTGCTCTCGAAGACTACCTGATCGCAATGGGGCTCACCGTTAATTGACCTTGCCACGTAGACTAATCCACCATATTTTACAGTGTTTCTATGAACCTGTTAAGGTTTGTAACTATAAGGACGTATCGTGACGACGAAAAGAAGAAGAAATAGAGCCATCTACCCCGGTACATTCGACCCGGTCACGAACGGACACATGTCGCTCATCGAGAGGGCTTGTCACCTTTTTGACGAACTACTGGTAGCAGTAGTGAAGGATTCCGATAAAAACCCGTTTTTTGGATTTGAAGAGCGAATCCACATGATCGAACAATCTGTCAAGAAGAGGCAATGCGGTAACAAAGTAAAGGTTATTGGGTTTGATGGGTTGCTTGCGGATCTCGCTTTAGAGATGAAGGCCGATGCTATAATACGGGGGCTTCGTGCTGTCTCTGATTTCGAGTATGAGTTTCAGATAGCGTTGATGAACCGCAAACTGGCCCGGAAGGTTGAGACGGTATTCTTGTTGCCGGCGCTATCATGGGTCTACCTCTCATCGACAATCGTGAAAGACGTCGCCTGCCACGGCGGGGATGTTAGCGGCCTTGTCCCGGCTCCTGTGAAGAAAGCATTTGACAAGAAGCTATCGCGAAAAACGAAATAAACGAAGGAAACACGCCGGGCGGACGCTCTAAATGCTACAGGCAAATCGAGCGCCTACTAAGGCCTTGTCAAAATGACCGAACGAAACAAAAAGACCAGGACAGAAAAAGCAGATATACCATCCGATGCAACTGTTCAGATTCCCCTTGCCGAACTGATAAAAATTCGGCGGGACAAAGTGAAGGAACTGGCACAGAAAGGGATAAATTCCTATCCCTATCGCTATGAACAGACCTGTTTGATAAAAGACGCCCTCGCTGACTTCGACCGACTTGCTGAGGGCGAAAAGGTACTTCGTTTTGCAGGACGGGTAATTCTAAAGCGAAAGATGGGCAAGGTCTTCTTTGCCGACATCCGCGACAGCTCCGGACGCATCCAGATTTATGTCAGACTCGACAATGTTGGTCAAGGACAGTTCGACATGTTCAACACTATCGATCTCGGTGACATTATCGGCTGCGAAGGAACCCTGTTCGTTACTAAAATGGGCGAACGGACATTGAACGTCACATCCTTCGAGCTGCTCAGCAAGGCGCTTCACCCTCTCCCCGATAAGCACTCCGGCCTTACCGATGTGGAGACCCGTTACCGCCGCCGCTACATTGATCTGATCGTCAACCCGGAGGTGAAGGAGATTTTTATCAAACGGACAAAAATCATTCAGGCGGTTCGCGAGTTCTTAAACAACCACGACTTTCTTGAAGTGGAAACACCAATTCTGCAACCAATATATGGCGGCGCGAACGCCCGCCCCTTTGAGACCTACCATAACAAGCTTGATATGCCGATGTACTTGCGTATCGCCGATGAGTTGTATCTGAAGCGTCTCATCGTGGGTGGCTACGCCAAGGTGTGGGAACTGTGTAAAGATTTCCGCAATGAGGGATTAAGCCGCCTGCACAATCCCGAGTTCACTATGGCTGAGCTGTACTGGGCTTATGCCGACTACCGCGATATGGCTGCCCTATGGGAGGAGTTGCTGAGGTACGTTGTCTACCGGCTCTATGGCTGTTACAAGATCACCTACGGCGAGCACGAAATTGATTTCGAGCCGCGGTTTCGATGGGTGACAATGCTTGATTCCATTCGCGATGAGATCGGCATTGATTATTCCGAGATGTCCTTTGAAGAAGCTAAAGCAGCCGCCAAAGATCAGAACATTGACGAAGAGAAACTTATCAACTGGGGTAAGGTTGTTGAAGCAGTATGGGAAGCTAATGTCGAGCCGACTCTTATCCAACCGACGTTCGTCGCTGACTTCCCGGTTGAAATCTCCCCGTTGGCTAAGAAGCACCGAGACAACGATCGACTCACCGAACGATTCGAGCTGTTCATCTCCTCGCAGGAGATGGGTAACGCCTTCAGTGAACTCAATGATCCAATGGATCAGCTCCAGCGGTTTCTGCAACAGGGGAAAGCGCTGCAGGCGGGCGATGAAGAGGCACAGCCGCTGGATGACGACTTCATCACAGCTTTGGCGCACGGTATGCCTCCGACTGCGGGTCTGGGTTTCGGCATTGACCGGCTGGTCATGCTGCTGACCAACCAGCACTCTATCCGCGATGTCATCTTTTACCCCCAGATGAAGGATATGCGTGAGGGGTCTGTCCCAGTCTCAAAAATCCTGTCGCAGATTCTTAAGGAAGAGCAGAAATAGTTCAGACTTCCCACAATCCACCGTAGGCGAGTGAGCTATCCATCCTCGGTCTTTTCATAATATCAAGGAATTTGATCTCCCTTGCTTTATTACTTCCTGCGGCTAAATTGTTTTCTCTGTTTTTCCAGTTCCTTTGCGAAGTTCTTGGATACTTGAGAAAATACTTCATCGCCCAATTCCGCCCAGTGCGTCACGATTCCATTGAAATTCCCTGCAAATACAGTCTGATTACTGGATCGGTCAATTAGACGCAAGCTGACGGTTACTCTGGCTGACCCAGCCCCGAACCCGAAAAGGAAACGTAACCAGCCACTGCCTTTTTCATAGCTGATGATGCTACCCGTGACTTCGTAGTCCGCTTCGGGATCACCCTGAGAGTGCGAACCAAATATGTCCCGCTTGGACAGTTCCTCCTGCAGGTAGTCTTTGAACTTCGCAATATCTTCCGCGGTCGGTTTTTTCTCTTCTTCAAAATCGAGTGGAAGCTCATCGATAATGTCACCAATAGAACAGCTCGCAGCAGCCCTTGTAGGCGCTTCGAGGTCGTGAGTAATCCTGTATGGCTTGGTGCACCCAAAAGCGAGCATGACAATAGCAAGCAGCACCAACCCCACCGACAAATGTTGCACTTGCATGTTGTTTCCTCTCATATTGAGAATAGCGTTTCTCCGAGTTAGAGAAGTGCAATTACACCGAGTTTCATATCAAATATGTAACCAGAAACACCTATATAGGAATAGTCGTTGTAGTGGGATCTTACCCATATCATATCAAATGCTACCCCCAGGTCAATCCCGATGTTCTTCGAGAGCAACTGAATCATACCGGCGCCACACGTAGTTGCAAACTTGGTCTCAGACGCTCTGTCCGAGGCTATAAACAGTTCCCTGGTTGATTTCACATACATGGTAGCGTCGAAAGAAAGCTTATGATTGATTGCACCCAATCCGGAATAGAAGTAGTAGATGCTTCTACCGGGGGTTTTTCGATCCGGACGATGGTAATACTCCGCACTGAAGTAATAACGTACCGCGTTTATCCCATACTCAGCCGTAACCAGAGTATCGGGATGCGGCGAAAATGAGCTTTTTGGATCCTCAAACTGCATTCCCGATTTGGAGACGCTGAAACGAAGAGCAACATTATTGGTGACGGCAACGATTATATCCCCCTCAAAGCCAATGCCTTCGCCAATTCCCTCATAGTAATCATCGGCGGGCAGACTGAAATTGCTGGCAAATCGAATACCTGTGTTCCAGAGTTTAGTCCTTGCTTTCTTAATGACAGGATCAGTTTTGGAGCGCCACGTTTCCCGGCTGCGTTTCTTTTCCTTGTGAAGGCGTTTCAGCAAGTCGTTGGTTACATCCATGCCCTCGTTGTCAATAATGGAATCAATTTCGTTGAAGCTGACATCTATCATGGCGTCAGTGATGAATATGGTTACAACTTTGTAGTAATGATCGATTTTGAACGTGACATTCCGGTACTCTTGGCCGCTTTTCAAAATGATCGTCCCGTTAGCTGCAGCAAGAACAGGCAACGGAAAAGCCAAGAGGAAAAGCAGTACAGTTAGTAAAGGGTAAAACAGGTACCTGGTTTTTGCCTTCATTTTTTTCCCAAAGAGTTGTAAGTGAAAATAACCAGCTTATAGAGATAAGTCAAATTGAGAGTAAGACCATTAACAATCTACAATTACGACCTTACATATAGCCTATTATTACATTGGAAAAAGGGTGAATGCCCTGTATATTTAATTGATGCCAATAAGATATCGCGAAACCGATACGGAAAAGGCAATTCTGGTTGGCCTGGCATTTAATTCACGACACCGACTGGAGGTAACTGAATCCCTTCACGAACTGGCCCGGTTGACCTGGTCGGCGGGGGCTTCGGTGGTCGGCACCAGAATCCAAGTACGCCCGAAACCAGACCCTGCCTTTTTTGTGGGGAAGGGGCTGGTGGCCGAGCTCAAGGAGCAGTTGGCACACGCAGGAGGCAATTGCATTATCTTTGACGATACTCTCAGTCCCGCCCAACAGCGCAATCTCGAAATAGAACTACAAGCCAAGGTGATTGACCGACCGATTCTGATTCTCGATATATTCGCCACCCGTGCCCGGACCAGTGCAGCGCGCTTACAGGTTGAGCTTGCGCAGTTGGAGTACACCCTGCCGCGGCTGACAGGCGCCTGGGTGCACTTCTCACGACAATACGGCGGAATCGGCGCCAAGGGACCGGGCGAAACGCAGTTGGAAATTGACCGACGACAGGTCCGAACCAAGATATCCCATCTAAAGATGAGGTTGAAAAAACTGGGCCGTCAGCGGGCCACTCAGAGGAAGAAACGACAGTCGCAATTCAAAGTCGCACTGGTAGGATATACCAATGCCGGTAAGTCGACCTTATTCAATCTCCTTACCAAGGCGAAAGCGAGAACGGCTGACATGCTTTTTACAACTCTTGACTCAACCACCCGGGTAATGTCCGCCGACTACCCATGCAATATCATCTTTTCCGATACCGTCGGATTTATCAAGAAACTTCCTCACCAGCTTGTGGAGTCATTCAAATCCACTCTGGAAGAAGTCAAACTAGCCGACCTGCTGCTACACGTAGCTGATTGCTCAGACCCCAATCTTGAGGAACGAACCGTTCAGACCCACAAGGTCCTGGGGGAAATAGCCGCAGACAGGGTACCATACCTGATGGTTTACAACAAGGTGGATACCATTTTGGATTTCGTCCCACCGCCGAATGAGGGAGCCAAAGCCTTTACCGTCTCTGCGTTGAATGGCCAGGGGATTGCGGCCCTCCGGGCTGAACTTGTCGCCCGCTCAAACCAATTCTTGAGTCAAACCCGGAATTAGTATTAACTAGCTGAAGGTCCTTACCGATACTAATACGGTACGTAAGGAGACCAAATGGGAAATCCTATTCTTATAGTGGATGACAATCCCAACATGTCCACGCTCCTTTCGGACATGCTGGAAATATTTGATTACCCTTCGGTTCGCGCCGCCGACGGACAGGACGCTCTCGACCAACTGGAGAAGAGAGATTTCGCCATGGTTATCACTGACATGCGGATGCCAAACATGAGCGGGCTGGAACTTCTCAATCAGGTCAAGAGCAAACATCCCAAGCTGCCTGTAGTTCTCATCTCCGGGTACTCTGTGGCGGAGTTTGAGTCCGAGGCCGAAGGAGCCAAACCTGACGGCTTCCTGGCCAAACCTTTCATGATGTCTGATATCGAAAAGCTGCTCAACTCGCTGCTGTAATAGAAGTCCCGGTCGATTTCTCCGATAACAACTCAATCAATTCACTGGTAGCGCCATCGCGACTACTTAGCTACTTCTTTGCGGGAGGGCCTCCCCCACCGATTGCAGATACGGCAAATATAGACGCCTCCTAATAGCATCAATGTCAGCGAACTGACCTATATGATTGACTTACATGTTTATAGATGGCCCAACCATAGTCCCGACCTACGAATTCATAATATTACCTTCCATTATTTCCCCAAAAACCGCTTGACAAGCGCGAAGCCACCAGCGTATAATTTAGTAAGCAACAGGGACTGTTTGCTGAGGGAGCTCAAGTGTCCAGGGTGAGCGGGGCACCAGCCGTCCGTTATAGCGGATGGCAAGGGCAGGGCAAGGATGCCTACCATGAAATATTACTTGCAAGGGAAGTGTCTGTGGACAAAGCAGGTAGCTATCAAGTGAACTACGCAGGTGAACAAAATCAAGCTAATCGTTTTTATATTGCGCAGGCCAAGGCCCTTAACAATACTGGGCTGAGAGTCATAACATGAATGCTCTTCTTGACAATACCATTCACAGTGCAGATGATTTAACCGATATATCCACAGGGAATGTGTTTCGGAAAAGGACTTCCACCGTGGGTGTTAAGAAACGTCCAAGAGATGCACTTGCGATGGACACAAAAGAAAGGTGGAAGCTATTGCTTTCTGGTTCTATCTCTGTGAGATTACACATCAGTATATTGGTTCTTGTCTGTCTCGTCGCACCGGCACTTGCCGACGCGCAGGAAAGCTATATCACGGGTAGTTGCTACTGTGATTACGAGACCGGGCAGACCATATGCACTTACGAGGTGTTTTCGGGGACTCCCGCGCTCAGTCATATGATCTACCCCATGGTGCCGGTCTGCGACGATCAGTACACAGTTACCAGCGACTTTTTCAGTTTCGAGGCCGTGCAAACCTACTATAGCCTGTGGTGTGGGGAGATCTACGGGATGAAGGCGGATCAGGAGCTGGGCGAGGGTCTGATGGCGACCTTTACCATCACTTATGACGGCCTCTTTCCCCTTGGTATGGGCACTGTCTATGCGGTTCTCAAGGGGGGAACGGTCTGCGATTCGTTTCCTGTCCAGGGAGTGATCGACTGCACCTTTCAGCCGGACTGTGAGTTCTCTCTCGACTTCACAATTTATGATTTCATGATCCGCAAACCCGGTGTGTTCTCCGGGTGTCTGGCTACAATGACGGCTGTGTCCAACCTGCCGATAAACATCACCTTTGAATCATTTGGCGATCTAAACCCGGTGCAGGCCAGGCAGGCGTCCGGCTCGACCCCGATACCGGCCTTCTATGCGACCGCCCCGGCTGAGTTACGCGACCCTCCGGTGCAGTTCTTTGCCCCCGTGGATTTCAACCAGCAGGTGGTAATCATTCCCGCAGACGAGGTGGAGCATCGCTTCTCCATTTGGTCGAAGCTTATGGTCGGCAAGGAAATATCGGCGTGTGAATATATGGATGACGCCATAATCCGTGTGGTAATAGAGAATCTTGAGGACTACATTGACCCTGAACTGTAAAGCAACAGACAGAAAGGAGGTCCACTTAGCGAGCTCAGGAGATGGAATTAAAAAAACGTATGAAGTTATTCAACCCAAAACACCTTAAACTCAGGAGGAAACCATGAAACGGTTTCTCGTATTTCTGCTTGCGGCGGCGTTTGTAATGGCTGCAGGCAACGTCTTCGCTCAGTCTCCAGCTCCGCCCGGGAGCCAGGAGAGCGGCACGTGGTACTGGGACGGCACCGCGTGGGTGTCTCACGGCCCAATGGACCCCGAAGACATAAACGGTCGGTTGTTCCGAGGAGGCGAGACGATCTCGGGCAACTGCAACGCCGCGGAGTGGCTCGTCAATGTCTCAATCCATGCTTCAATTGGGCAGTGGATTGACTTCGAGTTGGACTGGAACCGGTTCGACTGGTTCATCCGGAAACCCGGCATCTACGCCGGCAACTGCATCGAGGCCTGTGTTGCATCCAATGGCGATATCTACATCGACTACGACGGATTTGCAGACCTCCAGCCGGATGACCCAAACGTGGGAGTCGGCACTCCAATTCCCGTCTGGTATGGTCTGGAGATTGGGACGGTAACTCCACTGGATAACGACGCACTGTGGGTTGCCGCTGCTGACCTGAACGAAGACGACGACTTGCTCGAGGACTCAGAGGCGTTGCACTACTCGATCTGCTGGAAACTCTGGAACAAGATCGAGGTCATCGAGTGCAACAGCGCTTGTGAGTACTCGGATGATGCCACGATTACCCTGACCCTGAACAACCAGAAGGACTGGATCGATGTGGATGGTCACTGGTGGGATTACGTACCTCCCCCCGCTCCGTAATCACTGCTTGGCTGAGCTTAGCGCATAGCACTGATTGTGCCAGAAGAGACAGCCAACCTGTCTCTTGATGTTTACGGCGCCGGAGATTATCCTCCGGCGCCACGGTTTTATGGTGACCGTTGTTGAAGACCTTGTTACCTGTTTCGTTACCTGTTCCCCCTTGCCGAAAAGAATACGCTTGACACTGACAGGCTCACCTGCCATAATTGCATCCGGAGTTAAGTTATGAAAGGGCAGACCATTATGAAGATACGGAATGCAGAACGGAACAAGAGACCGGGCTCCGGCCTCAGGATCATAGTATGGTCTTTGCTGGCAGGCCTTTGGCTGCTCATGGCTGTACCGGCGCACGGCCAGTTTGATGTCCTCTTGTCCCCGCAGGTTGCCCAGCTCGAACTGCGGCCGGGTTCGCGGTCCATGGTGATTTTCGAACTGACCAATCAGGAGCGGGAACTGACTCTGTCGGTCAAGCTGTATGCAAAAGATACTTACCAGGGAGCGCGTGGAGAATATAAACTCTCAGATACTGCCATGCCCTATTCATGCGTGGACTGGCTGGTGCTTCCTGACACACTGATCGAGATTGCTCCCGGCAAAACAAACCAGGTGGCGGTGGGAATCGAAGTCCCCTCGCGAGCGGTTGGCGGAGCGTATGGCGCCGTCGTTTTTGAGCTCCTGCCGAAGATCCAGCGGGGCGAGGAGCCGGATGCCATGGCGACGCGCTTTCAGTACCGCTTCCAGGTGCCCTCCTGGATTGAAATCACCGTCAAGCGCTCCGTCGGGGCCCGGCGGAGACTGATGCCGGGGGAGATCACGGTTACGCTGACCTCTGAAATACCCGCCCTGAAAAAGCGGTTCGGTGACCAGGGGATGAGGGTCAGTATGGAAGTCGAAAACACCGGCAACATTCATGTTTTTACCGAAGGGCGGCTGATCATTCGTGATGAGAATCGGCGGCTGGTGCGTGACACCCGCCTCGGCAGCGGCCGCGGACTGGTTCTGCCGGGCGCCAAAACACCGCTGCGGTCGATAATGCCTCTTCCTAAGCCAGGCCAGTATACAATCAAGGCCTTTGTAAGCTACGGCGGACGCTCGCCGGCGATAGCGCAGACAACCTTCGAGATCAGCGCCGACCGGAGGTCCCGTGTCGGCGAGTCGGAGGTGGCGCTGCCGCTCTATCTGGAGTTTCGCCCTGAAAAATATGACCATTCCGTTCCCGCGGGAGGTTTTCGAACCTTTGCCGTCAGCATGATGAACCGCGAGGAATCGCCTGTCACAGTGGATGTTTCGCTGGGGCAGCTCACGTACACCGGTGAGGGGCAGATGTGGGTCTCCGAGGAAGAGCCGGACACCGGTCGCAGTTGCACTCCGTGGCTGACAGCGGACCCGCCGCAGTTCAGCCTTGAGGCCAATCGGCGTCAGAACGTCCGGGTAACGGTGGCGGTGCCTGACACCGCGGCAGGCGGTTACTACGGCTGCGTTGTCCTGAATGCCCGCTCTACGATTGACACCGGTGAGGCCAAGCTTCCTTCCCCGCTTTATGTTCCCGTTTATGTCACGGTGCCGCCGGATATTGAACATGGCGGTGAGATAGTGGATGTCAATTTCGATCAGACCGGGCAGGCCGTTACACTAAAGACGGAATTCCGAAACACGGGGAATATCCATGAGATACTGAGGGGCAGCGCCAGAATCCAGATGTGGGTGGTTCCGGAGAAGGTCGAAGGGGTAGAGATTATGGACACCGCACGGTTTGAGAATCTCGTGCAGATCCCTTTGGAGACGGACAGTACGTATGTGCTGCCTGGGGGAAAACGAGTGATCACCTCACAGACTATGGAAGGCCTTCCGGCCGGGCAGTACCGAGCGGAAGTAACGGTTCATTACGGCGGCAAGGCGCCGGCAAAACTGGAGCGAGAATTTGTTGTTGAACAGACCGAATAACAGGCACACAGTTCTCTCGCCCATCCCGATTGCATGCCTGGCGCTTTTGTTGGCGCTAGTATTTCCTGTCGCGATTGTGGCGCAGATGCAACCCACGGTTGATACCTCACGGTCGGCGATGACCGAGCCGGGCGGCTTTGACGAAGAGGATTCTGTCTCCGCCGAGGGTGATATCGCTTTCGATTCTGCGGGGATGGCGCCGGCCGATATCCGCGAGTGTCTCATCACCAACGTGTTTTATGATGCGGACGTGCGCGAAATCCTGCAGACGATGTCCGCCCAGTGCTTTGTCAACATCATTGCCGATGAGACGGCCTCCGGCATCGTCACAATCGAGCTGACTGATATACCTCTGGAAGAGGCGATGCAAAGGATATTGATGCCGCTCGGTCTCACCTTTCGGTGGCTGGACGGATACTATCTGGTAGGATCGCCGCGACCGGACAACCTCTCTTTTCCCCTCCTGACAGAAACCGAGTTGTATCGCCCCAATTTCATCAAGGCGGTTGACGTGCCGAATCTTCTCTCCACGTTTTATGGACCGTTTTTGAGGGTTAACAAGGAAACGAACACGCTGTCGCTGAGCGCTTCACCGGAGTTGATTGAGCGCATGAAGGCGGATCTGGCTCAAATTGACATACCTCCCCGCCAGGTGATGATCGAGGCACTGATAACCGAGACCTCTTCCGACGTGAGCAGGCAACTGGGTATTTCGTGGGGCCTGGCCGGCGCCGGCGGCTCCCAAGGCCGTGATAGCGTACGCATAGACGCTTATCCGTCGGCAGAAGGGGATACGGCTTACTTCTCTGACCCCGACAGGTTCAATGCTTTCTTTGAGCGCGTGGGTATTCAGTCGAGCAACTGGGTTAGTACCTTTCGAGCCAAGTTGGACGCTTTTGTGCACGAGGGCAAAGCGACCATTCGAGCCAATCCCCGAGTGGCGGTGCTGGAGGGCAATCAGGCCCGCATCTTCATTGGCCGCGAAGAGTATTTCTCGCTGCTGTCCGGCTCGATCACCTACGCCTACGCCAGGCTGGAGGTTATTAAAACGGGAATCTCACTGACGATTACTCCCTATGTGTCTCGCGACGGGTTTATTACGCTCGAAGTGGAACCGGAAGTCTCCGATGTAGTCGGCTCGGGGAGCACGGGACTTCCCATGACCAATAAACGTAGTGTGACGACGAAGGTCCGTGTAGCTCAGGGGGAGACGGCCGTAATTGGCGGACTGAAGGTGAGAAACGAAATGAAAGTGACACGAAAAATACCTCTACTGGGATCAATTCCGATTTTGGGTTACCTGTTCCGACATGTCGATAAGAAGGTGGTCGAGAGCGAAATCACGGTGCTGATAACGCCGCGTCTATGGCAGCCGTCAGGAAGCGTTGAGGACGACTCATAGACCAGCAACCCTGTCTGTCAGGAACAGGGAGATGCCGATGATAACAACACTATCATATAATCTGCAAACCATGGTTGTCTGCCCGACATCTTAAAGCTTTTTTGTTGCATTTCATACCACAAACAGTATTATTCAATAGCCTGAGCAGGAAAACGGTTCCTACCTGCCAAAAATGGTGTTAGCATGGCGCAAGAGAGACAAGTAAAGACCTTCCACATAACAACCTATGGCTGCCAGATGAATCTGGCCGACTCGTCGATTCTGGCTGCCGGCCTGGTTGCCAAAGGATATCAGCGAGTCGCCAGTGAGTCAGGGGCAGACCTGATTATTCTGAATACCTGCTCGGTTCGGGAAAAGGCAGAACAGAGGGCACTGGGCCGACTGGGAGAAATCTACCATTACAAACAAAAGAAACCCTACCTCAAAGTAGCTGTGGTGGGATGTATGGCCCAGAGGCTGGGGGATGAACTGATTGAGAAGGTCCCATACGTCGATTATGTGCTGGGCACCGACCGCCTTTTTGAGCTTCCAGATATTCTGAAAGGGACGGAAGGGACATCCTCAGTTAGAACGGCGTTCGGCCATGAGAACATGGACTCTATTGTACCCACCATGGAAACCACCTATTCCGCGTTTGTCACTATTTCCCGCGGTTGCAATAACTACTGCACCTACTGTATTGTCCCCTACGTAAGAGGGAAGGAACGGGCGCACACGGCTGATCAAATTGTTGATTCGGTCAAGAAACTGGTCGACGAAGGAGTGATTGAAATTACCCTTCTCGGCCAGAATGTAAACAGCTACAAGTATCATGACACCGACTTCCCCCGGCTTGTCCAGCGGGTCGCCCGTGAGACAGACGTTCAGCGGATTCGGTTCATTACTTCCCATCCCAAGGATTTCTCCAACAGGCTCGTAGATGTCATGGCCGATGAGCCGAAGATGATGCCGCATATCCATCTGCCGTTGCAGTCCGGTTCTGACCGTATCCTTGAGAAGATGGGTCGTTTCTACACGGTTGAGCACTACCTGAAAATCGTTGAATACATCCGTAAAAAGCTCGACTACGTATCGATCACTACCGACCTGATTGTCGGCTTCCCAACAGAAACAGAACAAGAGTACGAGCAGACACTCAAGGTCGTCAGGCAGATCCAATATGACGCGGCCTTCATGTTTCGCTACTCGGTTCGTCCCGGTACGGCAGCAGCCGGGTATGAAGATGATGTTCCGGAAGCCGAGAAGATTCGAAGGCTCAACAAGCTGATACAACTTCAACAGCAGATCGGCCATGAACGCAATCAACGCGAGTTGTACCAGATCAGGCACAGCCTAATCGAAGGCTCCTCCCGGCGCAGCCAGGATTACTTGCGAGCCCGAACTGAAGGGAACAAGACAGTGCTGTTCAAGGCAGACGGGAGCTCGCCCGGTATGGTCGCCCCTATCCGCATTACCGAGGCTGATGCATTTACCCTCCATGGAGTGGTTGAGGAGACGAACTGATGCTTGAACTGGTCCTTGGTTATCTGCTACCAGTTGTTGTTCTGATATCAGTCGTCTTCATGCTTTTCCGCCTGCGGTTGTTTTCAAGTAAGGAAGTATGGGGAAAGATTCCTTTGCTGCTTGGCGGAGTGTTGCTTGTCCTGGTAGCTGCTTGGCAAACCATAAAGGGGGCCAGCAGCTACTCCGATTGGTTCATTGCAGCGGCATATCCTTACCTTGACCTGGTGCAGTTCGCGCTGTTCCTGCTTGGATTGGTTCTAACGGTGGTTGGTATATCTCTCTATGCTGACTCCTGGCACACAAGGAAAGAGGAGATTGAAAACCGGGAGCAGAAGCTGTCTATCCTGGATGATCTGCAGCGTGATGCCAGGGACCCGTACCAATTGCTCGAACTGTTGAACATCTCAATAAAGGAAATAGTAGCGCACTTGCCGGAGTGCGCCGGCGCCGTGTTCCTTCTCAACCGCAGCCGCCGCCAGTTTGTCCTGGGCAGCTCGGTCGGTCTAACCAAGCAAGAGACAGCCTCCCTCGAATACTATCCACTGGAACGCAATATCGTGAGCCAGGCAGTTGACCTTGGCGATCCCCTCGTTGCGGGGGGATTCGAGTTTGTCGACCGGACCGGCACCACGACCAAGTCTCGATTTAACTCATGCCTGGTGTTGCCCCTCATCTCCGGAACTGAAAAGATTGGCGGGATCATTCTGTTCACTGAGCAGATGCAGTTTTTCGGCAATGCGGAAATACGGTACTTGTCACCGGTGGCAGAGTGGCTGGCGGAGAAGATTAAGTCAGCCCGGCTGTCGCGACAGTTATCTCTGGCAAGAAATGACATTGAAAAACACCAAAGCACACATATGGACTTGACTTCCCGGCTCCTCTCGGCTGCCAATGCCCTTTCGTCCCACGAACCTGTGACTGCTTTCTGCCGAAACCTCGCAGGCCTGGCGTCAAGTGATTCGGTACACCTCTATGGCCTGGTGAATAGTACCTTGCACCTCTACGGCGGCAGCGAGCCTCTCGAGCGGATGTCGGAGAATTACAAGACAGCGCTTGTGGATGCGCTGGGACGTCAGAAGCCGCTCATAGTCAATCAGGAAGCGGTGACAGACGAGGGGCGTTCATACATTGCTTTTTCCTCCCTGATATTCCCCTTGGACAACGATAGGAGAGGCGACGCCTTGTTACTTCGTAAGGAATCCGGCTCGTTCCAGGTAACCGATGCAGAGCTGAAGAATACCGAGATTTTCGCTCGGCTGGCGGCTATTGTGCTCGAACAGATTGACTCTCACCGGCTCGATATCACTCGGAGAAAGGGATTCCAGAAGATTCTTCAATTGCTAAGGTTCGATGATACCCCGCCGGGTAAAGAAGATTGGAGTTTCTTTGTTCGCCATCTGTCTGACGTTCTTCCGTCACAGTCGGCGGCGGTTGTTTTTGTCCGGGAACCTGACGGTTCCTTCAAAGCTCGGGCCGGTTTTCCCACGGAACTGGATGAGCTGACGAGTCTCACCGTCCAGCCCGGCGAGGGAGATATCGGGCAAGTGACAGCGGGCTTCGAGCCGATCTTCACTTTTGGCCGAAGCAAGGTCAGCGAACGGCTGGAAACCTATCAAGCATCCAACCGCAAAACACTCTACAAGTTGTTTGAAGGAAGGCAGTCACCAGCCTTTATGGCCATCTGCCCCATAGCTGATATGGGTGAGATCGCTGCTGTAACGGCGATTTTCCTGTTCGATGTTTCTGAAAATGAAAGAGGAGAATGGGAACGGCTGATTACGCTGACGGTTGGGCTGTATTCAACTCGACTAACCGTTCGCGAGTTGCTCCGTCGGGGACAGGAAACTACCGGGCCGAGCATGCCCATGCCAGATAACCTGGACGAAGCGATAAACAGACTGAACAATCATCTTTCAGCGGTTATTGGCAGCGCTGAGCTAGCATCAACCGGAGCGGATTTGCCCGAAGGAATACGAACTCACTTTGAACGCATAATCAGCGAGGCCGAACAGGCCGCAGGATTCCTGAGACACTCACTGGGACAGATGAAACCCAGAACCAAACCCCGTGCCGCCAGTGGTTTAGCAGATTCGGGAAGTGTCAACGACGTAGTGGTGGCGCTCCTGAAGGCCTGCCACGTGTCTGAAAATCTGTACATGTTGGGCGGGAGGCCAAGAGAGGTCAACGTCTCCCTCACTCCCGTCGAAACTGTTGAGTTAGCCAACGAGACAATACGCAATCTGGCCGAGGAAGCGCTCAGTCGCTTTGCCTCTCTGGTCAGGGACGAAGATATCATCACCATCGCCACCTACAAACGAGCGCGTCATGTGTATCTGGATATCTCGCGCCATCATAAGAACCTCCCTTCGGTGGAATCGGTCGCGGGGTTCGGCGATTATCAGTCGGCGTCCGAGGTCTTGCGCTACCGCCCGACCGATACCTTTTTGCAGCATGTAGTGGACAGAGACTGCTCGTATTCTTTTGACCGCTTTGGGCAGGTCCCATCCTATCTCTCGTTCAAATTTCCTCTCAAGCGAGACACCTACGCACTCGATACAACATCTCCGCCTAAGGGCAAGGTACTGGCCATTGACGACCAGCCGGTAATTCTTGACTTGATTTCAGCGATGTGCCGTTCCCTGGGCTATGACTCCGTTACTGCCTCGTCGGCCGAAGAAGGAGTCAGGCTGGCCAGCGCCACTGCTTTCGACCTTGTTCTCACAGACCTTGCTATGCCCGGCATGTCGGGTCTTGAGGTGGCTCGGCGGATACAACAAGTTCATCCGCAAACCCCGATTATTCTGGTAACCGGCTGGGAAGCCAATGTCTCTCGGGCGGAACTGGGAGCCTCGGGCATAACAGACATACTCTACAAGCCGTTCCGAATCGAACAGCTTACCGAGATTATCCAATCGGTGATCTCATCTCAGCCATTGTCGTGACTACTCTGCGCCAGAGCTTTCTTTGTCAAAGCGGTTAACCGTTACCCCACGTGTCCGATAATCATAATAAAACACTAAGTTGCGTGCACCCATGGATAAGATCACTATAGTCAACCTGATCCGAAACAACGACAACCTCCTCTCCCTGCCGCAAGTCCTATCCGAGGTCCTTAAGGAGGTCGGCAAAGATAACTTCTCGTCCGACTCTCTTGCCAAGGTGATCCTGAAAGACCCTTCCCTGACCGGCAGGATCCTGCGGATGGCTAACTCCTCGTTTTATCACCGTCTGACAGACATCACTACCGTAAACCAGGCGGTCAATGTACTTGGGGCTACGACAGTGAAATGTCTGGCTCTGTCGTCATCGATTTTCCAGCCCGAGAAGATCACCAAAAGATCAGGGGTTGATTCAAAAGCCCTCTTCACCTATGTCTTGTCAATCGCTTCAGCTTCGCAAAAGATAGCCAGGGTAATCAACTTCAGATCTGCCGAGGAGGCATTCATAGCAGGCCTTTTGCATGACATGGGGATCCTATTCTTCCTGCACCATTATCCCAACGAATACCGCCGGATTATAGATAAGCATGTCAAAGCCAGGACGCTCACAGAGGCGGAGACGAAAGTCTTTGGCATCGACCATTGTGAAGTTGGCCGCCATCTGGCCGAAGCCTGGCATCTTCCCGACTATGTTATCAACCCGATAGCAGAACACCATCGATTGACAGATATCGACCAGGATGATGTTCTCCAGAACATAGTCCGACTTGCCATCCTCCTGACACACGATCACTTCTCCGGATATGAGATGGACTTGAAGCTGCGCCTGATGAACATTAACAAATTGAGATCCCTGTTGTCGATGTCCAAAGAGCAGATCGACGGTATCTCCTGCTCTATTCTATCAGGAACAATCGACATTGCCGAGTACCTCGGGCTCGATGTTGGTGACACTGAAGAAATGCTCATGAAGGCGAACCAGGAAATCTGGAAATCCTACCTGACCATCGAGCTTCTGCTCAAGGAACGTCAGGAACTAACCGGGAAGCTTCTGAAGGAAGAACGAGCCAAAGGAGCTATGGAATCAAGAAACGTCGCCATGGCTACTCTTTCGCACTATCTGAACAATACCGTCATGGCAATTTATGGACGTTCCCAGATCATGCGCATGCTGGTCGACAAAGAGGAGATCGAAAAGCTGCTTGAGCAAATGCCGGCCAACCTGGACATGATAGACAGATCGGTTCAGAAGATCGTTGCCGTTATCGAGGAAATGAAGGAGATATCTCCTGTCGATCACGCAAGATTCAACAGCATGTCACAAGCGCTGAACATTGATGACCGGATCGAAAAACGCATGGACAGAATATCCCAGGAAGCTCCCGCGGCATCGCTGCCATCCAACGCTCCGCCGGAATCAGTTACCAGCAGTTGACGGCGGTCGGCGTTTTCCCTAACTTGATCTTCATGTTGACATACCTGACGTCGGGCGAATCCCACGGTCCCCAGCTTACCGCTGTTATAGACGGTTTCCCCGCCGGTTTTCCCGCGGATATCGAGCGAATCAACTACCAACTAACCCGCCGCCAAAGAGGTTTCGGCCGCGGGGCACGAATGAAAATGGAGAAAGATGAGGTTGAGGTGGTTTCCGGACTTCGGGGTGGTCGCACTATGGGCGGACCGATCACATTTGTAGTGCGCAACGCAGACTGGGAAAACTGGGCCGATAATATGCACCTCCTCCGTCCTATCAATCCCATCGATCCCAAGAAGCTGCCTCCTGAGGCAAGCTGTCCCAGACCGGGGCATGCCGACCTGGCAGGAGCCATCAAATATGACCATCATGATATACGCAATGTGCTGGAGCGGGCCTCAGCCCGCGAGACAGCGGCACGCGTGGCTCTGGGTGCTCTGGCTCGGCAGCTTTTGGAGTATTTCAATGTCGTGCTCGTTTCGCATGTTGTCCGGATTGGACCGGTAGAGCTATCACCGGAGTATGAACGCACCGATCCGGTAAAAATAGCCCATCTCAGCGAGGAGTCCGAGGTTCGCTGCATCGATCGGGAAACAACACGAAGAATGATTGAAGCAATCAGGTCTGCTGAGGAGCAGCAGGATTCTCTCGGAGGTGTGGTGGAAGTAATGGCACATGGCCTTCCGGTCGGGTTGGGGGGCTTTTCGCAATGGTATCACCGTCTCGACGGAAAGCTTGCCGGGGCCATGATGGCGATCCATTCAGTTAAGGGAGTTGAATTCGGCCTCGGGTTTCAGGCCTCAGGAATGAGAGGGTCGGAGGTTCATGACGAGATTTTCTTTGATGCCGACGGTAATCCGGTAAAAAAGAAGTTCTACCGCAAGACAAATAACGCCGGCGGCATAGAGGGGGGCATTACCAATGGTGAAGATATTATCATCCGGGTTGCCGCCAAACCGATTTCGACTCTGAACAAGCCTTTGAGGACAGTTGATGTCAAAACCAAGAAACCTGCTGTGGCAATGGTCGAACGGGCGGACACCTGTGTTGTACCGGCCCTGGCTGTTGTCTGTGAGAACGTAGCTGCCCTTATTCTGGCCGATGCCTTCCTTGAGAAATTCGGGTCAGATAACTTTGCTGAAATAGAACGTAATTATCAGGCTTTCCTTCGCACAGACTATTAGTCTTTCCACTTGCCATCCTCCCTGTTCATTGATTTTCTTACACGTCATGTGAGAAAACCGGAGGGTGGCACCATCAAACTTGTTCGGAATGTCCCACTATACGGTAGTGGGATAGAAGGGGGTGAACATTTGTGCCTATTTTGTCGTTAATAAAAGTAATTGACAATTTTCTTTTGGTCATTATATTATTTTAAGTAAGGATAGGTAGAAGTCGATTAAATCAAACGTGAACAATAAGATACTCTTTGTTAAGGAGGACAAACAATGAGTATTCATAGGCCTATTGAATTCACATTCGACTTCGATAAGTTTTTGCATCTAATAGCATATCTTTCTCGTAAGGTATCTGATTTTGATGTCTTAAAGGCCGTAAAACTTCTTTATTTCATTGACAAACATCATCTAATCAGACATGGCCGACTTATCACAGGCGATTCTTATTATAATCTTGATTATGGGCCAGTTCCTACACGATCTTACGAATTGCTAAAAGGATTGAAAAATGATGCCCCTGTAGACATTAACCAATTACCCGATAAAAAGCGACTAATTGGGCATTTGGAGATTGATGAAACTAAAACCTATCCTACATATCACGCTAAAAAGGAACCGGATATGGGGTTTTTCTCCAAAACTGAATTAGAAAGTATTAGCTCTGTCATAAATACACATGGTCAATTGTCCTCAGTGGCTTTGATGGACAAATCACATGAAGATGCAACACACAAGCAGACTGGATTTAGAAAAGAAATCAATTTTCACCTCTTTTTTGAAGGTGATCCAGAAGCACGACAGGATGCTCTCGAAAGAATGGAGTTTGAACAGGAAGATCGTGATTTCGTCAACGGCCTAACTGCGTGATAGATTTGCCTACTAATGCTCTGGGTCAAGTCTTTGATAATCACTTTGTAGCTGGTTCGGTTTGGCGTTACAAAAAATTCTTTTTCTTCGCAACCGGAGAAGAGCGTGACAAATACTTAATAGTTCTAAATCCGAAGTCAACTGATAATAATTCGTATTTTCTTTTACCAACCTCACAGACACATAAGATCGAGAGTAATGTCTTGATTCACGCCGATTGTTTTCTTATCACAAAAGGCTGTGAAGAATGTTTTATAGAAGATACCTTAGTAGACGTTACTAACATTCATACAAAGCCATTTGACGAACTCAAACGAGCATACGTGGCTCTACCCTTTGTCCGCAAAATAGAACATAAAGGCAATCTTAATCCACAAACTTTTAATCAAATTTGTACGTTGGTAAAAGATTCAGATCGTATCTCTCCAAAAGTACAATCTCTCATTTTTCCTTCTTAACCTTCCTTATAACACTGAATCGAGACAAGAAATCTAACTAACTTTTGTCATCCAATTCCATCGGAATTGTATCACCATATTTCTGTGCAGCTCTTTCAAGGGCACGTTTGAAATCTGACCACTTATTAAATCCTTTCATCAAGAAGATAACTTTCATTAGATGTTCTTTAAGAGCGGGATGCCCAATGTCCTTTGTAAGATACTGAAAGAATCTTCTTTTGCGATAACCTGCTGGCAAAACTGGATTTTTCCTCCTAAGCTCACTTAATACACCTGGAACCAAACGAGAATATACAATGTCGTTAGTCCATTTGCCTACATATTGGGGTTTATTCTTGCCGATTGGGGGATAAGGTAAATTTTTCAAGCGAAAAAGCTCTTTGTAAAACTCATCAGGAAAAGTCTTAGTCCACTTAGCCCATTCATCTGTCACGTATTTATCAAGAATAGCTTGTAAAGCCATTCTATCACGTACAATGTCATAGCCCGTAGCTTCATCAACAAGCGCAATGATACCCACTGTTGCAAGTCCACGAACAAGTATGTCGCATTGAATCATTGTCTTTGTTTGACTTGGTACTAACGCTTCTGCATCACGAGCCTTAAGGAAGACGTCACAGACTTTTGGCAGCATTTCAGCCTTATAGCCTTCACTTAATATCCCTTTGTCTGTACGAAACCGAATGGGTATTAGTACCGCCTCTAAGTCTTTATCAATGAATGGAATAAGGTTCTTTGCTTCCAGGAAAACAGGCATCTTGGTACCGGCATATTTTCTGCCTCTCCAGCGCCTACCCATTGCCTTCATTATCCCCCTTGTAGACAGAATCCGTAAAACCTCTCCATCTTTCTCAAGGACATAGCAATCAATGACTGCATTGCCGATCTCAAGCGGCCCTGAGTGTGTGGCTTTTGGAATCCCTTCATTCATTTTTTAACCTCCAATGGCTTTCGTTAATGTTTCCTCAAAACAGCTTGCCTGTTTGCGACGATTATATCTGTAACAGAATTCATCTATATAAAAGGGCAAGTATCTTAAGCTAACCTTGTGAAACTGACCAGTAATGCCACGCTTAAGAATAGCCCAAAAACTCTCAATGGTGTTTGTGTGAACGTCACCGTCTACATACCAGACTTTATGATTGACCGTCTTATGATCTATTAGCTTTGAGATATACCGGAATCCACCGAATTCGTCAGTCATCAATGTGGATTTAGCACAATCAATATTTGCCCGAACCAGAGCGTGCATCTTTTTAATGTTGGGTTTTTTGACATGCATTGCCTTAATTTTACCCCCGCGTTCAACCATACCAAATACCGATGGTCTTTTTGTCCCTCGACCATGAGGAGCTACCCCCCCGCCTCTTATCTTGCGTGGCTTACCGCCCAAGAAGGTCTCGTCCATTTCAATGATCCCTGATAGCAATTCTCTGTCGTTAACCATAGCCCGCCGGATTCGCATAGCCATTGACCATGCCGTATCTTTGTTAACCTCAATATCTCTGGCTAATTGTCTGGCTGAGATACCTTTTTTGGCATTTAGAACCAGAGAGATTGCCAAGAACCATTTTTGAAGGGGTAGGTGGGAGTGGTGAAAGATTGTCCTGACTGTTACACTGAAGGTGGTATTGCAGGTGTTACAGTGGTGCCGATATTCTTGTTGCATCGGTGTAGTGTGATTTGATTGACAGTAGGGACAGATCGGAGTACCTTTCCAACGTGTTTTTTCAAGATACTCGATGCAATCTGATTCCTTTGGAAATCGCCTGTAAATCTCGACTATGTTCATATCTCCGCCTTTCTAACTACCTTATTCTAATACAATATAATGAAGGCAAAGATTTTGTCAAGTCTTTTATTCTACCTTATTTTGGGACATTCCGAATGAATTTGGGGTTTCCACCCTGCCAAAAAACGAAGGGAAATCGACGATGTTACTAAAATACTCTACTGATAGAATTCAGAATCTGGCTGTCGAGAGCCTGGTTCTCTTTGTTACTGCCTTTGAGAAAATTGGGGACAAACGCTTGAAGGAACTGGATGCGGCGTCTGCGGGAGGGGTCCGAACGCTTTTGCAATCCGGGGAATTCACGGGCAAAGAAGGTGAGACAGCAGGCATTCTCACCTCTCGCGGTTACAAGGCCAAACGAGTCATCCTGGTCGGCCTGGGAGAAAAGAAGAAGCTCGACCACGACTCGGTGCGCCGAGCCGCCGGTACCGTTTCGCGTTTTCAGGGCTTAACCACCTCCAAGACAGCAGCCTTCTGTCTTAGCAGCGATGCTGACGAAAGGTCCTTTCAGGCAGCTATTGAGGGTTATCTCCTGGGAAGCTACAAGCTGCTTGATTTCAAAAGCGGAGAAGACAGAAAGAGCAAAAACAAGCTGTCCCAGATTACCTTCGCCTTAGAAGGTCGGGCGCGCCTGAAATCTGTGCGCACTTCAGTCGAAAGGGGAAGGATAATCGGTGAGGGGCAGCTTTTGGTACGCAGATTGGCTTTCACTCCCTCCAACTATCTCACACCAAAGATGCTGGCCCGGCAGGCGCGACAACTGGCGCAAAAGCACAAATTCAGTTGCCGGGTTCTCGATGAAAAGGCGATTGCTAAAGAGAAGATGGGCGGGCTGCTCGGCGTGGCGAAAGGCTCGGCAGAGCCGCCTCGCTTCATCATTCTCAAATACCGCGGCAGGCGTGCTGGGCAGAAACCAGTGGTGCTGGTTGGTAAAGGGGTAACGTTTGACGCCGGCGGCATCTCTCTCAAACAACCGCTCAATATGCACGAGATGAAAGGCGATATGGCGGGGGCAGCGACAGTGCTGGCTGTCATTGTCACAGCAGCCAGACTGAAGTTGCCGCTCAATCTTGTCGGGCTTATCCCCACCACCGAAAACATGCCGTCAGGGACGGCCATAAAGCCGGGAGATATATTGACCATGCGTAAAGGTCTCACAGTCGAGACTATCAATACCGATGCCGAAGGTCGACTGATCCTGGCTGATGCGCTGGACTATGCAAATACATTCAAACCTCAGGCAGTCATTGACATCGCCACCCTGACCGGAGCCGCATTGTATGTCCTTGGATACGCCGGGGCTCCTATCCTGGGAAATGACGCTCGTCTCCTCCAGCGTGTGAAGGATGCGTCGGAGGCCACTGCCGAAAAAGTGTGGGAGTTACCGATCTGGGACGACCACAGAGAGATGATGAAGTCTTCGGTTGCCGATCTGGTCAATTCAGGGGGGCGACCGGCGGGCACGATTGCCGCTTCGGCATTCCTGGAGAACTTCGTGGGAGATTGGCCCTGGGCGCATATTGACATTGCTTACATCGATCTGGAACCAAAAGGCAAGCCGTACGTTCCAAAGGGAGCGACCGGCTTTGGGTTGCGATTGTTGATTGAACTGCTTTCTCACTGGAAGAATCTGGACTGAGTCCATCCGCGAAGAAAGCCGAAAAACGGGATTGTCCTCTTGGCAAACTGAACCGCAGCACATCATATAATATAAATTATGTTCTCATTATGGAGCGTATAGGCTACGTTTGCAGCCCGCACGGGTTGGACCTGGATGGCTCGGGCTGTAGGTTGTAAAAGAATTTCTGCCGGTAATATCCGGAGCTTGTTTGACGTGATCTTGATAGACAAGTATACTATATAGGATGATAAAGAGAATCGATCTGCCGGCCGTGGCGTTGCTTCTCACTTTGGGGCTATTTGGTTTCGCCTCGTTTTATCCGCTCGAAGGAATGTGGGGGATAAATCACCTCAGATTCCTACCAGATATATTTACTTATATTTACTGGGTAGTTTGTGTCGTGGTAATAATGCTGTTGGTTCTCCCTTTTCCTTCCGGCAGAATCGACAGGGTATTGAAGAGAATTGCGGATTTCGTGTGGGACAAAAAACCCTGGGGGAGGTTGACGCTCGTTGTTTTCTTCATCCTGCTGTTTTACGTTTTCCGAACGGAGACCCATTTTCTTGGTGACGGTTATACCTTGCTTTCCCTACTCGCCGAGGGCCAGTCGTTCACACCCAAATGGGTGGAGCCCGGTTCAACCTTAATCCTCCGGCAACTAGAGTCATTACTGGGTGGCTACGCACGGCAAACCTCCCTCCTTAGTTGTCAAATACTGTCGATAATTTCCGGTTCCATTGTAGTTTACAACTTCATATCAATCACGGGAAAACTAAGCCAGGATTTTCGAGCTAGGCTTCTGTCCCTGGTTTCGCTTCTTTTCTCAGGGGCTATTTTGCTCTTTTTCGGCTATGTGGAACACTACCCCCTTCTTTGGGCTGCCTCTGCCATTTTTATCAATTCATCACTTAAATTCCTAAAATGCGGCCGCGGGCTTTGGCTGGTCTTTACAACATTTGCGATCACGGTATTGATGCATTTTCAAGCCATCTATTTTCTCGGAGGCACGATATTTCTTATAGGTTTAAAATTTTCAAATCAAGTAAAGTTACTAAGATTGAGCAGGCATCTGTATGTCGCTGTAGGTTCTCTTACTCTATGTGGTGTTTTTCTCTTTATCTGGCTTTACAGAACGGAGCTCGATTTCGCGAGGGTGTTCCTACCCTTGTTCACCGGCCCGCCGCAAGCCCCCGAGTATGCTATTTTCAGGCTTAAGCATATTGCCGATATTCTGAATCTCATCATAGTAATATTTCCTGGTTTCCTTGTTGTCGTATCCTTGTGGCTTATTCAAAAGAAGAGATTGAGAAAGGACAAGACTTCATTGTTCCTCAGTTCACTTTCCCTCGGCTCGCTTCTATTTCTGATGGTTATCGACCCGCTATTAGGTATGGCCCGTGATTGGGACCTTATGTCCCTCACGCTCCTTGCTCCTTTCTTACTGTTGCTACACCAGCTGTATGTCGTATCCTCCCACCGAACTGCAAAGGTAACAATGTCAGTTTTATTGGTGTGCGCCTTTATAACAGCAACGTATGTAGCTGCAAATGTTGAGGCTCCAGCCTCTGAAAAGCGCTTCCATTCCATACTCCAGTATTATGGGGCCAAGGATGACACCGGTTGGTTAATCTACACCTACTACTATCTTAACCGAGGCAACTATGCTAAGGCAATGGAGTTGGCTCATACATCGATTGAGAACGATATACGCAAGGCTGATTTTCTGCACATCTTGGGTACTATTTACACGAAGACTGACCATTTGGATAAGGCCATTCAGTATTATCATCAGGCCCTGTCATTGAAACCCTATAATACACCAATGATGAATGACCTGGGGCAATTGTACCTCCAGCAAGGCAAGTATGATAAGGCTCTTATGACATTGAGGAAAGCCCGAAAGATAAACCCGGCACTAACCTTTGTATCTGAGGGTATCGGGCTAGCCCATTATCGTCTGGGTCATATTGATTCGGCTGCAAGCATAGCTGATACGTTGTTTATGGACGACAGAAATTCACCCGGTGGGCATCTACTGAAAATGATCATAGCCATATCTCTAGGTGATCACAGCACCGCCAAACACCATTTTGAGGAATACCTGAAATACGGTTCGAGCCGGCCAGATTACGTGAGGATTTCCGAATACTACGGTTATCTACTTGAACATTGAGGTGACAAGGGAGCCTGACAAAGTATACCCGATAATTGACTTTCTACTTGACAACAAACCCTTGTGTTTGACGTGCTGTCGGGCGACTCTGCCCGAAAGCTGTAAGGCATTGTCCGAAACACCCATGTATAGAGAGGCCGTCAAACAGAGTAAGGCTGTCCTATAAGTTGGTTCCAGTTGAATTAGGTTTACGCCAAACGAGGTCGCCATTCTCTAACTCCGCGTAGCGGCGGGCTTTATGTCCGCCGTTAACCGGTGGGAGACAAGCCCCCACCCTACGCGAGACAAGACAGTTACCTTTTGGGACAGCCTCGAGTCACCTGATGGCACTTGAACAGGTCTACAGCTTGGTGTGAGTATTTATGAATTATTAGGGCTTGTGGTTTTTCGCCCATGAACACTCTTTATTGCCAGGGATCATCTCAAACTCGATCTCATCCCGAAGCGGTATGCCATACTGACCAACTTCGGGAATCGATGGTTTGAGCTTGCGTGACTCAGCCAGGGCGTTCACATGGATGGTAGCAATAGTAAACCCGCGACGCTGGTAAAAGCGAATCGCTTCTAAGTTATCATTGGTGCTAATAAGCCATAGGCGTTTGCAGCCGCGAGTGACGGCAAGCTCACGGACTTTGTCAACCAGCGTCGTGCCTATACCCGAAAACCTGCAGATGGCATCAAGAGTGACAATCTCACATTGATCCCCCACAATCTCGAACGTGACCAGGCCCAACTTTTTCCCAGAATCATCGACGGCATAGAATCCCTCAAGCTCAGTGGGATAGATCTTCCTGCCGCGTGTGACGACAAAGTCCGCCCCCCACCCACGGACAATTTCAAGTACCCAGTTCTTGTCGACATCTGTGACGGGCAGTATTTCGCAGTTCATATCTGTTACCTATCTGCCCGGTTTATAATACCTTAGTGGCTGACTCCATCGATAATGAAACTGACGCCAAGGTACAGAAGAAAGATGGAACAGCAAAGGATAAGAATCATCAACCCCTTCCCCATGAAAAGCTTTTTCCCTCGCCACAGAACGGCAGACACAAAAGTATACCAGACGAAATCAGACATGATGTGACCGAAGTAGAACACCACCGGTCCAACGGCTCCGAACTTGAGCGACTTCACCACAAACGCCAGGCCGGTCGTCGCCCACCAGACAAACCAATAGGGGTTGGACAAAGTAGCTACGATCCCTTTTCCAGCCAGCCGGTGCCGGGACCGTCGGTCTTCTTTCTCTGCTTCATAGGTCACCCGCTGCTTGAGAGCATCGAATCCCATGCGCACCCCCATGACAAGCAGCGCAGCTCCACCGACTACACTAATAATCCTTGCAAGACTCTCGTTCTCGTTCAGGGCAACAAAGCCAAGAGCCAGTACCACCACGACGGCGATTTCAGCAACAGCGTGTCCAACGGAGATAATCAGGCCGGTCCGCCAGCCGTGCTGCGGGGTTTCGGCAATGTCCACCGCCAGCAAGGGGCCGGGCATCATCGCCCCGGAGAAGCCGACGCCAAAAGAAAGGAATAATAGTGTAATCAGTTCCATACAGAAACTAAGCTACAAAGATACAAAAAGTTCCCGCGAGTTATATTAGCGCTGCCACCCGCGGCAATTGAAATGTCGTCAATATCAACTGCGCAACACTGTCAGCGCTTCGTTGTTCAAAATCGTGATAGAAACCCTGCTACGCAACTGCTGTATGACAGAAAACTGAACCGCTGCTGTTCATTCAAGTAAAACCTGCCGATTGGCGCCGTGTTCAAGATGCTTTGATCGGTTGGGAGAGTTGTCTTCAAAAGATAAACGCCGCCACCATCATGGCAGCGGCGTCTCTCGAAAGGTACCACAGGAGGGAGTCAAAAGGGAGATTTGCTACTTCCGATGCCCCTCTACCCGGTCCTCGTGAAGTTCGTTCATATCTTCAGCCAGCTCCGCCCGAGTCAGGTTCAATTCACGCCGCATGGTTTCCATATAGTCCCCAACAAGACGATACCTGTTGCTGAAAACGGCAGTCCGATTAAATGCCGACACCAACCGCTCTTTTACCGCCAGAAGCTGTTTCGCATGATCGAGATCCTTAACGTCATCATGAAAGTCAACCCGGTCATCATGACGCGCCACCCGGAATCGATACGGGCGATGGTACTCCTTGTTGGAGCGACGGACTTCAGCCTCATACCGATTGACCAGCTGCCGGGAAGAAGCGATATCCGCCTGTACCTGCCTTGAGATACTCTCTTCATAATACTGGGCTTTCTCATCATCCCCTCTGAGGTTAGCCTTAACCCAGCTGTCGACAGTGCCTGACAGGCGAGCCAAAGCCGTGCTGGTGGCTCCCAGTTCTGTTTTGTTCTGGCGGATTTCCCTTTTGTCCTGTCTTTTCTCGGACAAATTACCCCCCGCCACGACTCCGGCGACAAAAACCGACGCCACAACAAATAAAGCCAGATAGTACGCCTTCTGTACCATAGCTATTCCTTTCGAAACGTTTGCATCCCAGGGCAACCTCATCAAATCCCATGCCGGCTATGACTTTGGCCGCCGATGGGCTCTGGCAGGTCATTTGTGGGGACTTACCCCAGTTGGAAATATGGGTGCGAATAGATTCGTAGTGGGATTGTGACCATATTTGCGGAGGTAAGGCGCCAGCGCGATTCGCCTCGATTTATGACGATAAGAGGTGTCGAGATAACTGCAGAAACGCCGGACTGCGTTGACAGACTAGTGCCCTTGCTTGGCCTTTTTCTTTTTGTACTCCCGGGTGACAATGTCGAGCATCTGAAAACCCATGGCAGAATCGACGGCAAACAGCCTCTCGAGGATACTGTCCGCCTGAACGGCCATGTCATCCAGAGCATAGGCGGCGCCAAGCAATACCCATCCGGCGTTGAACATGGAATCGATATCAACCACCCGCCTGGCCTGCTCGGCGGACTCGCCATACCGCCCCTCAGAGAGATAAAGCATCCCCAGGGACTGAAGGCACTCCTTGTGGTCAGGCTCGTATACAAGGGTCTTCTTGAAACTCTTTTCAGCATCCTCGTTCTTACCGAGGCGTCTCTTGACGGTACCGAGGAAGTAGAACAGTTGGGCAGTACTGCCTCCGGCGGCCACACTGCGCTCGAAGTAGAACTCGGCGCTGTCGAGATTGTCAGCGGCAGCATAGCAACTACCGAGGGAAAAAAGAATAATCGCTTTGTCCGGCTCCAACTCCCGCGCCCGATGCAAAGCCGGAAGCGCTCGGCTGATACGACCAATCTTCGAATATTCCCGACCAAGATTTGTCAGATAGACCGCACTATTGGAGTCAAGTTTTACGGCAGTTTCAAAATACTTGATTGCCTCACTGGAGTTACCTTCGTTGCTTGAGAGCACACCCAGATTATTGCCGACCTCGGGCTCAAGGGGATTGATCTGATAGGCTCGTTCGAAATAGACTCGCGCCTGCTTCTGATCGCCGAGAGCCGAGTAGATTACTCCCAGATTCTTGACGGCCTCAAAGTTGTCAGGGGTAAGCCTCAGAGCGCTCTTATAGTTCTCAAGAGCTTGAGTATATTCTTTGGCCAACAATCCCTTTGCGCCTTTTTGCAGGTATATCTGCAACGAGTCCTGGGTATTGGCTAAGCCTGCAAATATGGCCAACAGCATAGTGAACGAAAGAACAAATAAAAGCTGCTTTCTAATAGGCATGGTGTTCATGACAGTTATACCAATTTACAAGTAAATGTATCCGATGATACACAACAGACCTGTAGAAGCAAGAGAAAAGATCGCTTCAACGTGTCTTTTGGGCTCAAAGTGCATACTGGTGACGAAGGGATTGCCGAAGGCGATGCTCTCGAATGCATCGTATCATCGTCTATAAAAAAAGCGGCGGAGCATCCTTGCTCCGCCTTTCGTACAGTGGGCATAGTGGGTTGCAGTTTGGTACACCATCCTGGTTACCAAGGGAGGTTCTATATATTAGTACGTATGTAGAGGCTGCTTTGTTCACTGAAAATGTCAGTTTCTCATTTGTGGGCGAGCTTCGTTTAACTGCATGTCTGCTCAGAAATTGGGAGGGCTGTTGTTTTTACCAGACGTTGCCGCTATATTCGCCCCATGCAAACAACCCTGCACATCACGGCGCTGGTGGCCGAGTTGCGAGAAGAAATCGTTGGCGGCACAGTGACAGCTGCTGAATTCTACAAGAAAGAACGCACCGCCTATTTCTTTATCAAGAAGGGGCGCTCGCACCGTGCGCTTGGATTTTCCTATCATCCCACCGGCTTCGGGACATTTGTAGTACCGGCATCGAAGGTCAGAATCGACACCCGCGAAAAGCCCTGGCCTGTATTCAAACTTGAAGGCGCCATCGTCACGCAGGTCAAACAACTCGGCTTTGATCGAATCTTTGAAGCCTGTATGAGTAAGGATGAGCAGATAACATCAATTGTTGTAGAGGCGCTTGGACCCAACGGCAACATCTGGCTGCTCGATGCCAGCCATACGAAACTGGCAACGCTGCGAAAGCGGACCTTCACAGAAGGCGACACCTACAAAACGCCGCCAACCCCGGACAAGCTAAGCCCTAGGGAACTGTCAGTTGTACGGCTTAAGGATCGGTTGGAAAAGGAAGATAAAGCATCGTTGTCGATAGTTGCTTTCATTAAAAGGAATATCCTCGGGTTCGACCGTACATTGGCAGAAGAAGTCGTCATACGCTCAGGCATAGGTCCGGCTGAGCGGTGTAGCCTCAATGACAACTCCCTTGAATCCATTATTACAAGCATCAATACCATTGTGGCTCGATTTGAACGACCTGGAGCAGGCTACTTGTACGACCTTACCGACGGCGTCGCTGTATACCCATTCAAACTGTCTTCAGTTGAGCAGCAATCGCAGAGATTCAAATCTCTCTCGCTGGCCGTTCTGGCTATGATCGGCGCTCGCCGGATACAAGTTGAAACAGCCGATGAACAGAAAGCAATCAAGGAAGCAACCAAACGCGCTGTGAAGCGCCTTGAGCGAAGACTTACGAAGATTGACAAGGATATCAAAGAGGCTTCCGGTTACGAGCAGTACAAACGAATGGGAGAACTCCTGCAGATCAACTTCGGCAAAATCAAAAAGGGGATGGAGGAGATTACTCTTGAGGATATTTACACTGAGGCTCACCACGAACTGGTCGTCCCGCTCGATCCGGCGCTCTCGCCCGCCGAAAACGTTAAGGTCTACTTCAAGAAGTATCGCAAGGGGCGCCAGGGGCTGAGGCTGCTGCAGCGGCGGTTGCTGGTTACAAAGAAGGAGCTGGCTCGTTTGTCGACAATCCAGTCTGAACTTGAAGATAACTTTGAATCAGCTTGTGCTCGCTACGGTCAGGAGATCAGGAGTCTCCTTCCGGGTGAAGCTGCACGGCGTGAAGTCCAGCCCAGGTTTCCATACCGCGAGTACACCCTAACCACCGGAGTGAGGATCTTCGTCGGACGTGGCGGCTCCGATAACGACCGTACCACCTTTGAATTCGCCAGACCTTACGAGCTTTGGTTTCACACCCAGCAGTGTGCCGGGTCACACGTGGTGATGAAGTTTCCTAACAAGTCGTTTGAGCCATCGAAGGCTGAGATCGAAGAGGCCGCCGCAGTAGCTGCTTACCACAGCAAAGCCGGAAGCGACTCGCTGGTACCGGTCATATACACCCAGCGGCGCTATATCCACAAGCCGCGCAAAGCCAAGCCGGGGCTTGTGACAGTCGAGCGAGAGAAATCGATCATGGTCGCGCCCCAGAAGCCCTCCCGCTCGGACTGATCGTATTCCTGTTTAACGGGTTGGGTTGAATATCAATATGAATGAACTCGACCAATAGACAGAGACGAGCCTGACTACCAAAAAACCGCTTGCCAAATGTAGGTTTATATAGTAAATTATATCTATCGAATTTGTCAACTTATACCAGGTAACCGAGGCATAGCCCTTGGCAAGCTGGTATGTATGTCTGACCGTAAGGTCCTGCACAGGATATGGTTGGTGTAAGTACTAAGGAATACGTAGTATAAAAACCTTTTGGAGTAAAACCCTAATCAGTTTTGCCGAACCATAACAAACAGAATTGTAGAAGATTTTTTATCCTGCAAGCCTTCAAACCTGATGAGAAAACAGTTGTTAACATATAACTTTATTAGGAGAAGACTATGATCAGATCAACGCTCATGACAGTGCTGATGGCCATGGCTCTTGTGGTCTCGTTTGGCTTGGCAACGGGGTCAATGGCTGAGGCGGCCGGAAAGCCCGGGGAGGTGAAAATCACCCCGCTAACCGGTCCATTTTCGGAGATTGACGCCTCGGGCGCGCTGGCTGCCGTAAAAGACCCGGCTGACCTCTGCCACGGCGAGTGGCATGGCAGCGCAGCTTACTACATAAGCGGATGGTTCCATGGGAACGAGTACTATGCCTGCTATCAGGACCCTATCGAAACGGGGTGCTTAAATACCTATCCTTTTGGCGTCACAGACATCAAATGGTATGTCTATGCTCAGGCTGCCGTTACCTTCGATATCCAGCCCCTGGTATACGACTACACGGTACCGGACGTCATCGGCCCCCCTCTGTGCGCCGGGCCTATTTACAATGTTTCTTTACCTAGCTCTGGTGAGTGGACTATAACCTTGCCGCTGGGCGACACTTGTTGCGTGGATGGACCATACTATGCCGGCGTCTATGTGCCCACGAACCTTGGAGCAGGCATTCTCGAAATTGCGACCGACGATGGAGTTACAGTTACTCCCCGCAGCGATGCCTCTTATAACGACTATGGGAGCGGCTGGGATGACTTAGTGGACGTCTATGGATTCACTTATAATCTGAAGCTGTGGTCAGATGGCTACAATTCCGATCAGAACCTGTGCGGGCTGCTGGTAATTCCTCCCGGGATTGATCTCTTTGAAACACCCGATGACGGCATGACGGTTGAGTCGACGTTCACGGTGAACCCTATTCCGGCTGACTTTTTCGGCCCCGGCTCTGACCCGTTTGACGGTATCATAGCGTTGCAGGGCTCGCCGCTTGCAACTTTGCCTCCAGATACCCTCGGCCCGACCGATGTTATCATCAAGCGTCTCGAACCCGTCGTGCTTGATGAACCGACCAGTGTAGATGCAGTTCCTATCCAATTAATAGCGCTATCACTGGTAAGTACCAGTCCCATTACGGTCACTTATGATGGTGGCCAGGACCCCGAACTATGGGACGTGGATATTTGCCTGTCGACCATAGGGTGGCCGCCACCTGGCTCTATGACCATTGTTCGTGACTGTGATTCAGGCGGTTCCTTTTATGCTAACTTTTTTGAGGTTCGGTTGAAAGCAACGTTTACTCGCCTGAATCCACCGGGCGGTCCTTGGGTGATAGACCCCTACAGAGCCACGCCGCACTTTATCCGCAGCGGCCGCTGGTCAACTTTCGTCCCGCCGCCGTTTTCAGTGTATACTGTGCCCGACTGGGTGGAGGTGGATACTGACTGCAACGGTTCCCCGGATTATTCTATCCCCCCAGACAACAGCAATTTCTATCCCGGTATAACTCTCGAGCCATGTCCTCCCGACCCTATATGCGGTGGCAAAGTCCTGACCTTACTGGAGGGGCCGCATATTGGTCACCGCATGCTGCCGTCACAAAGGACCTCGCCGCTGGTAGGGGCGTGTTGCCTGCCGAATGACAGCTGCATACTAACCGACAGGACCTGCTGCAGCTCATTGCTGGGTGACTACAAGGGCGACTATACGAATTGCTTCCCCGATCCATGCTTATCCTGCTGCCAAAATCGGGGGAATGTCGATGGTATTATCGGCGTCGGTGGACCAATCGACGTAGCCGACCTGACCTACCTGGTTAGCTACCTTTTCAAGAGCGGTCCAGCGCCGCCGTGTGAAGAAGAGGGCAATGCCGACGGGATTGTAGGTGTCGGAGGACCGATTGATGTAGCTGATTTAACATATCTCGTGGCATATTTGTTCAAGAGTGGCCCGGCACCACCGCCGTGTTAAGGTCAGGCGAATCCGGGCAAATGCATAAGGAGACTCAGCCTGACGGCCTGTCAGTGTATGGGCGTTTCCGGTACTGGCTGAAGGTTGTATAATCACTGCGGCAGTCAAAAAATACATAGACGACGTCAGGCGGGGCGACTATCCCGGCGAAGGAGATTCGTACCACAGTAACTAAGTGACTATTCCTAAATTCCACTCAGTATATGTTAATCAAGGTTCGGATGATTTAGTCAAAGCTCCGCTCGCTTGGTCAAGATTTCAACAACTCAGTTGAGGTTTTCCCATTGATTACATTGTCCCAACGCGGGGTTGTGGGCTTCCGATCTTTTTCCTCGTTGGAGAGCTGCCGAGCCTGACTACCAAAAAACCGCTTGCCAAATGCAGGTTTATATAGTAAATTATATTTATTGAACTTGTCAACTTATACCTTATACCAGGTAACCGAGGCATAGCCCTTGGCAAGCTGGTACGTATGTCTGACCGTAAGGTCCTGCGCAGGTTATGGTTGGTGCGGGGAGCTTTGAAACATGTTGCATAATATACAACGTTGACCAAAACCCGAATCGGTTTCGCTGAACTAGAGGAAAGGCAGAACCGCTAAGGGATTCTGCCTTATAAGCTTTTTTAGGAGAAGAGTATGAACAAATCAAAGCTCATGGCAACGCTGATGGCAACGGCTCTGGTCGTCTCATTCAGCCTGGCGACCGGGGAGAAGGCCGGACCGGTCGGAAAGCCCAGGGAGATGAAAATCACCCCGGTAGCCGGACCGTTTCTGGAGATTGACGCCTCAGGTGTGCCGGTCGCGCTAAAAGACCCCGCTGATTTCTGCGTTGACCAGTGGCAGGGAGAACCTTACTATATCATTGAGCATTGGTTCACGGGGAATGAGACCTATGCAGTATATCAGAATCCTACCGAGACCGGCTGCATTAACACCTACCCGTTTGGCATTACCCACATTATCTGGCACGTCTATGTAGAAGTCGCGTGTACACTGGATGTTCAACCTGTTATCTACGAGGATGTTGGCACGCCTACTTGCCCGGTGCCGGGGGATGATCCAATTCACTACGGCGACTCAATCTACGTCTTCGAGCTTACCCCTGGTGGAAAGGTGCTTACCATGTCTTTGGTCGATACCTGTTGCGTGAATGGCCCCTACTTTGCAGGAGTCATTGTTCCCACCTATTGCGGCCCAGATACTGTGAACATTGTAACTGATGATGGTGTCGAAGTTCTACCGCAGAACTGTCGCACCTACAACGATTGGAACCCTGAACTTGGTTGGAGGGACTTAGTAGCGGACGAGGGGGCTCCGGGGAACCTGTCGCTCTGGTCGCAAGGCTATAACACCGATCAGAATCTGTGCGGGAAGCTGGTAATTCCTCCGGGGGTCGATCTCTTTGAAACGCCCGATGACTACATGACAGTTGAGTCGACTTTCACGGAGGACCCTATTCCGGCTGGCTTTTTTGGCCCTGGCTCTGATCCATTTGACGGTATTATTGCATTGGAAGGCTCGCCGCTTACGACCTTACCGCCAGGCACCCTCGGACCGACTGACGTCATCATCGAGCGTCTCGATACGGCCAAGCTTAACGTTATCCCCAGCGCGGACACAGTTGCTATCCAATTAGTTGCCCTATCGCTGAAAAGCACCAGTCCCATTACGGTCACTTATAATGGCGGCATAGATCCTGAAGACTGGCAGGTGGATGTCTGTCTGTCTGACCCCTCCTCTCCACCGGATGGCTTCATGTATATCAACCGTCCCTGCGACTCAGGCGGTTCATTTACTGTCGGTTTTTCTGAGTTAATTCCGTTGAAAGCGACATTTACTCCCGTGCTGGGTGGTCCTCCTCCTGTAGTGGCGGACCCTTACAGGACAGGTTCGCGTTCTATTGATAACGGTCGCTGGTCAACTTACGTCCCAGAGCCGTTCTCTGTTTATACTGTGTCCGACTGGGTGGAGGTGGATACTGACTGCGACGGCTCTCCGGATTATTCTATCCCCCCGGACAGCGGCAATTTCTATCCTGGTATTGCGCTGGAGCCATGTCCTCCTGACCATATATGCGGTGGAAAAGCCCTGACATTACTGGACGGACAAAATATTGATCACCGCATGCTACCACCACAAAAGACTTCGCCGCTGGTAGGAGCATGTTGTTTGCCGGACAAAAATTGTATTCTTGCCAATTCGATCTGCTGTGACACTTTGGGGGGCAAGTATATGGGTGATTACACGAACTGTTTCCCTAATCAGTGTACCTGTTGCCAAAATCGGGGGAATGTCGATGGCATTATCGGTATCGGGGGCCCAATTGACGTAGCCGACCTGACCTACCTGGTTAGCTACCTTTTCAAAAGCGGTCCGGCACCACCGTGTGAAGAAGAAGCCAATGCCGACGGGATTGTAGGTGTCGGAGGACCGATTGATGTGGCTGATTTAACATATCTCGTGGCATATTTGTTCAAGAGCGGCCCGGCACCACCGCCGTGTTAAGGTCAGGCGAATCCGGGCAAGTACTGTCAGGAGACTAGAGGTTGTCCCAAAAGGTGCCATTCCTACTCGCGTAGGGCGGCGGCTTGTCTCCCACCAATTAGCGGCGGACATAAAGCCCGACGCTACGCGGAGAGAAGTCCCTTTTGTTTATCACTAGCGCGTAGGGGGTGGCCTTGTGTCACCCCTCGACTCCGCTCAGGATAACGGTCGTAGGCTACCTCATTGTTAATGTCATGCTACTTCTCCCACCGTCATGGTGAGCAAGTAGTGTTACGGCGATTAACCAACATCATGGTAAGCCGTCCAGGTCCGACCCTGTCGGGCGGAGTCGAACCATGACTAAGGATTCCCCGCGTGAAACTACTTGTCCATTTTTTCCAAGATGGTCTTCCGCAGTTCGACAGCTTCCATCAGGTCAGGGTCATACCTTAACGCGCTGTCGCAACTGGCCAGGGCTTCTGGCAAGCGATTGACTTTATGAAGAGCATTACAGCGGTTATACCAGGCAGCAGCGAAGTCATGCTTATACACTAGGGCACTATCGCAGCTGGCAATAGCTAGTTGGTAGTTTCCTAACCGGCCAAGGGCAACACAACGCCCAGCCCACGCTAGGTGATAGTCGTGCTTGTATTTCAATGCACTGTCGTAGGATGTGACCTCGCTTACGTATTGACCCAGTCGACCAAGACTAGCACCGCGACAATACCACGCTTCTGAGAAACTATGTCTGTATACCAATGCACTATCGTAGTTCCGCGTTGCCTCTTCGTACTGGCTCATATGGAACAGAGCATTACCCCTGTTGTACCATGCAATAGCGTCGTTCGGACGATATGCTAGAGCACTATCGCAGCTTTTGATAGCCTCTAGGAAGCGCCCCATTGCCACGAGGCTGGCGGAGCGGTTTAACCAAGCGTCCTGTAAGTCATGTTTGAGCACAAGGGCGCTGTCGTAGCTAGCAACAGCTTCTCCATGCCGACCAAGATTGTGAAGGGCGATGCCTCTATTATACCATGCTATATGATTTACGGGATCGTAGATCAATGCGCTGTCAAGACTCGTCACGGCTTGGTGATAGTGAGCATGAGCACTTTCACGATCGCCTTTGTCTAAGACGCTTAAGCTCCATAGGTAATAAGCGGTTGCGCGGTTCATGTATCCTTCAGCTCTAGACGAATCATCCTGCGTGGCTACTATAAAATAATTGAAATGGGTAATTGCTTTGTCATAATACTCAAGGCCAATCGCTACCAAGCCGGAATCCATTGCGGACACTGTGATCTTTGCAAGACACATCGCAGATTCCTTGAGCTTTTTCTTCTCTTCCGGGGAAATCTCGCTTTTTCCGGCCAGCTCGTTGAGCTTTTCCTTGTAGAGATCCCATTCGCAAAGAACTTCCTTCACGTCCTCCTTTGTCAGAGGTGGGTGAATAAAGAAGTTTATGATGGCTGCAAGAAACAATAAAGCTGATATTGCGAGCCCAACGCGCCAAACCCGGAGCTTTCTCAGATCGTCTGGTTTGTCAAAAAAGACTTTAACTATACCTAATAAAGCGGCTGCCCCAAGAACAATTAGAAGAACCCACTCCATCACACGGAAGCCTCCTCTATCATGCTTCGAAGATTTTGCCCGGATTCAGGATGTTGTCGGGGTCAAAGACCTGCTTGATGCGTTTCATGTAGCATAACGTGGTGGCGTCAAACTCCAGGCCTATGTACTTGTTCTTCGCCAGGCCGATGCCATGCTCGCCGGTAAGCGTGCCGCCCAGTTCAATCACTTTCTTTAACATGGTTTCAATGCTCTTGTCGATCAACTGCAGCTCCTCGGGAGTGCCTGTCATCGAGAGAAAGCTGACGTGGATATTGCCGTCTCCAGCGTGACCGAACGTATTTATGCGCAACGGGCTGGTGCGGTTCATCTCTGCCACGAAGTCAATCAGCGCCGGGATTTGCGAATTGGGAACGACCGTGTCCTCCGAAATCTTGGCGCGTGCCGATTCTTTGACGGCTTTGGAAACATTGCGACGAACCTGCCACAGGCTCTCGGCTTTAGCTGGATCGCTTTCAACATGAATTAAGGAACAGTTGTTCTTTTCGCAGAATACTCGTACAGACGCTGTCTGCTTCTCTACCTCTTCACCCGATGTCTCGATAAGTAGCGCAGCCATACCCTTCTGGAGGTATTTGCTTTTCTCGTACTCAATAGAGCACTCCACAGCGTCAGCATCGATGAACTCCATGACAGTGGGAATGATTCCCTCGCTCGTGATATCCGTCACAGTCTGGGCAGCATCGTGGGCATCCTCAAAACCGGCAAGAATAGTGGCACCGACCGAAGGCGTATCAATAAGCCTGACGGTGATCTCCGTAATAAGCGCCAGCGTCCCCTCCGAGCCGACAAGGATATCCCCCAACGCAAATCCATGATTGCTGTTGTAGATGCCGGTCTTAATGACCTCACCGTCGACAGTGACAGCTCTCAAACCGAGTACATAGTCTTTGGTAACGCCGAACCGACGGCAGCGCAGGCCACCGGCGCACTCTGCCACATTGCCGCCGAGAGTGCATTCTTCGTAGCTGGCCGGGTCAGGAGGATAGGTAAGCCCATGTTTCTCTGCAACATCCTTGAGGTTCTTGGTGATAACGCCGGGGCCACAGGTGGCTCTCTTTCGTTCAGGGTCAATTTTTAGATAGTTGATCCGCTCCGTTGAAAGCACTAATCCACCTTCTATCGGCACGCAGCCGCCGGAGAGACCTGTCCCCGCCCCACGGGCGATAATCGGCACTTTGTACTTCTGGCAGAAGCGAACGGTAGTGATAACATCGTCTTCGGATTGTGCCAACACAATTGCCAGGGGAGTAACCTCTTGCTCGGTGGCATCACAGAAGTAGTCCTCCCGCTCGGTGAGGTCGGTGATAAGCGATGTTGGTTCCTGGAGTAGATGGGATAGGTCTCTCAGGTTTAACTTGCTCATACATACAAGAATGGTATGTGGCAGTGTACTGTCAAGTCCAAGTGGGGCAAAACCGGAAGAGGTTCTGCTTAGCAAAGGATGGGGGCAGATGTAGACTCGCCGTTGGCGAGCCGCCCACGAAATGTCAGGGATTCTGACCTACCTTACTTCTTTGCAGCAGCTTTGGTGGAGGCGTTGGATGCAGCTCCCGACGCGGGTTTTGATCTCTCTGAGGAGGATGACGCACTTGACACTGACCCAGGTGACGTGTCTTTCTGGCGCTCTTTTTCAGCAGCCGCTTTGTATGCAGCGCTGCGGTAGTCAGTTATGTAGAACCCGGAACCCTTGAATATGAATCCGGCTCCCCCGGAAATGATTCGCTTGACCTTTCCCCCACATACAGGGCAGTTTTCCACGGGTGGTTCACTTATCGTCTGGAACGCTTCGAACTCGTGGTGACAATTCTCACAGCGATACTGATATGTTGGCATTTTTTATTGCACTCTCTCAGATTCTTGGAGACCAACGGTGTGATTGTTTTGAGTCAGTCATCAACCATACCGCCAGCCGCGGTCGCGCACTAACCGTGGATTAGGCTTCCACTCTGCCAGTCTGGCGACAGGTTTGCTCTTCACTTTCGGTGGAGGAGCTTCTTTCCTCTTAGAGGGTATAAAGACTTTGGTTTCCTTCTCTGGTGCGATGCTGAACGATTCTTCTGCGGCGCGGATGATTTCAGGCATCAATCCTTCCTCAGCAACCTTTTCGGTGAACTTGCGCCGGCCGTTGACCAGATCGCGCAGGTACTCATCAATCTGATCTCGGGAATAGTACTTCTCGGGCACGTACGAACTCAAATCGGTGCCTTCCGCCGAGACGATTTCCTCGGTGCCCAGGAAGCTCTCGCGGTACTGGTTGGTACCGCGTAAATCACCGCGCTGAATGGCGGCCATTGTATCTATCGGCACCCGTTCAGTCTTGCGTACGACCTTCTTTGGACCGCCCTTTTCACTCTGTTCAATGATTTCGCCCATGCCGCCGGTGTTGTACTGGTAGAAAAACACTTTGCCGGGATAGTTAGACGACAAGTCCATAATGATCTTATAGAACAGGTTTACCTTGTGCGCGCGCGAGCCCACGATAAACGGGTCGGTACCAACTGTGCGCACCGACTCACCGGCTTTCGCAGGGTTGGAAGCATAGCTGTGGCTCGATTCGCCCCAGAGGTAGGCCAGTGCCGCTTGGATCGGAGTCAACCGCTGGGCAAATGCCATGATTGTATTTCGACGGGTGATAAAGGCAAAGACTATACCGTCCAGCTCGTCGAGCGGCGGCAGATTGAGAGACGGGTACCAAATGTTCTTCATGGAAAATGGCCAGTGACCCCGCTTGATCTTCAACTGCTTTTTCATGATGACGCCACGACCATTTCCGCAGAGGTTCTCATCAAGGAAATCAGGGTAGCCATCGGCATTAATCATCACGTTTTCATACAGCGCACTCTTGTGCACAAGGGCATTATACATCGACTCTTGCAGTTTGCTGTCTACGTCAGTCTTGACAAAGTAGTTCTGTTCCGAGCCATAGGCCGAACCGTCATTTTTCAAGAAACAGATATCATCCTGGCAGACAAGTGTACGCTCGCCTTTTGACCAATCCAGGCCAAGCTGGTGACACGACCAGGTGCTTTTGCCTGTCGCCGACAGACCAAACAGAAAGACACCGTACTTCTTCAACTTGTTGGTGCGGGCATCACGGATGATGACAACCTTCGTACCTGCGTGCAAACCCAGCATGCCCAGAGTATCTGCTGCAAGCATGCCGTTGCGCAGGAACCCCTTCTTGTCCTCACCGAGATAGTCTGAGCCAAGTATCAGGGTTAGATTATGATCGGCCAGAACCAGCGCCTGCTGGTGGATGTGGTGCTCTTCGGGAATGTGAATGAGGGTGAACTCCGGCCCGGGTGCTTTAGTCACCGGCCCCATGGTGTGACCCCACATGTAGGCAAGGCGGTAGTTCTTCAGGTCAGCTACTGACATGTACAGGTTGCACTTAGGGTTATATTCGGAGTTTTGCCCCATCTGGCGTCGCAGCCGAACCAATGGCAATGTCTCCATCAAGTGAAGAACCTTGTCCAGCTCAGCGGGTGCGCTGGCAATGATTTGTCTCTTTTGGTCAGTCAGATGGAATTCGCGGATTTTTTCCGAGCCTAAACAAACTGTCTTTTCAGCGATGCGGCTGGAGACAGCCGAACGCCAACCCCAGGAGCCGAACTTCGTTTGCGTGCCGGTCTGAAGCGCCGGTTCGCGGAGGTCTTCCAGCTTCACATCCTTGATGTTGGTCCCATTCAAACGGCGTTGTAAGTCCCGATTGAATCGGGCATACAATTCAACATCGTAAAGTGAGTCAGACATCCCCTCTATTCCTTAGGCAGAATTTCATCTTCATCGAAGAAAAATGCCACTTCAGTCTTGGCGGTAGCCACGCTGTCCGACCCGTGCACCACGTTTTTCTCAATGGAGGTAGCATACTCGCGCCGGATCGTGTTGTACTTGGCCTTGGCTGGGTCGGTAGCTCCCATCAGGTCACGCCAGCGTTCTATCGAGCCATGTCCCCCAATGACCAGCACCACAATAGGCCCCGAGGTCATGAATTCTACCAAGGGTCTGTAGAATGGCTTATTCTCATGGACAGCGTAGAATCTCTCGGCTTCCTCTCTGGTGAGCTTCAGGACTTTCATTCCCCGCAAAATCAAGCCGGCGTCCTCGATCCTGGTTATGATCTTGCCGACGAGCTTACGGCGCACGGCGTCCGGTTTTATGATGCCTAACGTATTTGCCAAGCTGACCTCCTAACCTATCAAATCCCGGATTCGCGATTTCAGCGCTTCCGGCGGGATTGCCGCTATGTTTACTTTATACGCCTTGGTCACCCTAAAGAGCTGGTGGAAATTACGGCGCTGTAAGTCCTCCTGGTCTGCTGACGAAGCCAACAGGTACGGATTGAAAAACGGCTGTGTCTTAAACGGCGTCATCCCCGCCTCGGTTGGCAGGCGATATTTGCCTTCGGTGATGAAGTCAAGGGCATCGACTTCGGCAAGCTTCTCTACTGCCGGAGCATTCGGTTCGTAACAAAGCATGACGATAACCTTCAACCGGGATCGTTTGACGTATCTATCGGGACCGCCGATCCATGCTGGATCGACCATCGCCCGTGAATCCTCCGTTCCCCAGTAACAGTACGGTTCTCCTAAATCCAGAGGGCACTCATCTCCCAACTCTTTCATATTCGTCCAATCGGCCCGCTTAGTTACGACATTCTCACACTTACTGCGGTCGAAGATGCGTGCGTAGCGCGGGAAAGTCTTGGCGATGGAGGTTTTGAAATAAAACTTCCGCTCGGGGGCATCGGCAATAGCCTCGTTTCCCCGATATCGTACAAATACCCAGTCATTGGTAAGGAAGCGGACGTCACTGTCCTCCAGGAGCCGGATTAAAGATGACCCGCGATTCACTCCCTTCGGGCCGATTAGAGCTAGACCATCATCACCATAGTCAAGACATGCTGCTCGGATGCCATGGACATCCAACAGCCGTTCGCTGGCCTGAGCCACCATGCTCAAAGCCCAACTTCTGACCTGCCCGTAATATGTTGTGTTAAACAACACAGCGGTTTTCATAGCCGGGTTGTAGTAAGCATACGGCGTCCTGCCCGGTACCCCATCGACAGCATAGATAATTCCATGCGGTTCCAGGTCGGATTCCAGTTGAGCAGGATACCAGTTCTCGACCCAGAAATCATAAAGGTGCGGAACGTTGGTACGCAACTGGATGATGATGCCATTGATATTGGCATTCCATTCGAAGTAACGGTCATAGGGAAGAGCGGCTTCAGCCTCTTGTACTAGGGCGTCACGCTCCTCAACAGAAATCTCAGTCTCGGCTTCAGTCATATGCCGCGGGTGGGTCATCACATTCTGCAAAGCGACACGCTTGTACTTGGGCGACTCCTGCAGCTTGGACATAGCCTCAATGATGCGGTCAGTCCCTTCCTCAATATTCTCCATGGAGGCAGCGTAAGAAAGGCGGATATTCTCTTCGGCACCAAAGGCACTGCCAGGAACGACAGCAACAGCAGCTTCCTTAAGCAGGTAGTATGCCAAACCGTACGAGTTTCGGATTTTCATACCACCAAATTCAGTGTTGTAGTACGCAGAGACATTCGGGAAAAGGTAGAACGCGCCCTGTGGCTCATAGCAGGAGATATCCGGAATACGCCGTAGCTTGTTCAACATGTAGTTGCGGCGCGTCTGAAACTCGGCGACCATTCGGTTGATTTCCGCTCGGTGCCCGGAAAGCGCCTCAGCCGCCGCCTTCTGCGCGATTGAATTGGCATTAGAGGTGGTGTGCGACTGCACAATATTCATGGCAGCGATAATCTCGCGTGGCCCGGCGGCGTATCCGATCCGCCAACCGGTCATGGAATACGATTTCGAGACCCCGTTGATGATGACAGTCTTCTCTTTGATCTTTTCGCCGAGAGAAGCAACTGAGCAGAAACGGTAATCATCATAGATGACGTTTTCATAAATCTCATCGGAAACGATCAACAATCCCTCAGCTACCGCAATCTCGCAGACTTCCAGCAGTTGCTCACGGGTGTATGCCCCACCGGTGGGGTTGGACGGATTATTGATGATGAGCGCCTTAGTGTTGAAATTGATATTAGCTTTCAACTCATCCGGAGTAATGCGAAAACCGTTTTCCTCACGAGTGGGCACAATCACAGGCTTGCCCTTGACCATCAGAACCTGTTGTGGGTAGGAAACCCAGTATGGCGCGGGTATAATAACCTCTTCATCTCGGTTGAGAATCGAGACAAACAGGTTGTACAAGCCCTGCTTGGCGCCTGAGGAAACGATAATTTCATTGTTCTGATATTCAAGGCCATGGTCTTCCCTGAAACGGCGGCGAATGGCTTCCTTGAGTTCGGGGATTCCATCGTTGGCCGTGTACCGGGTGAAGTTATCATCGATAGCTTTCTTTCCTGCTTGCTTGATATCCGCCGGCGTGGGGAAATCCGGCTCACCGACGGAGAAATCAATGACGTCAATTCCCTCAGCCTCCATCGCCTTGGCTTTGGCGTTGATGCGCAGGGTAGGAGAAAGCTCCAGGCGACCAATCCTGTTGGAGATCATCGTTTATTCCTTGTCCGGACCGCTTGTCGATGACGACTTCTGCGGCAGTTTGGTCTCCTTGCTTCTCTCTTTCTCAGCCAGTTTCCTGACCCATTCTTCGAGATCAAACCCGGAAAGCGACTTCACAACCGTTGGCAACTGACTCATCATCGATGCCAACTCTCCCGTGATCTTGGAGGTTCCCATTTTTCCGTCGTTTGAGACCATCACGATCTTTTCTACTTGGGAAATTGGTGCAGCCATCTCGCGAGCCAGGTCAGGAAGTTTCTCGAAGATCATTTGCATCAGGGCCGGCTGCGAGCAGGCATTCCACGATTCGGTCTTCTTGCGCAAAGCTTCTGCCTCGGCCTCTCCGATCTTTTTCACGAGCTCAGCTTCGACAATTCCCTGAATGCGTTTAGCCTCAGCCATCCCCTTGGCTTCAGCCTCGAGCCGGTATTGCTCAGCTGCGGCCGGTTTGCGCACTTTGGCCTGTAGCTCTTGCTCAACGCGGTCGATTTCCCTTTTCTCCAGTTCAATGTCAGACTCTTTTTCGATCAGTTTTACTTTGGCCTCTTCAGTCTTCAAGTCCTGATTGAGCTTATGCCGCTCCAACTCGTAGGCGAAATCGGCATCGGCTTTCTTCTGGTTCAAATCCACTTGCAGTCTAGCCTTTTTCAACTCAAAATCCTGATTGGCTTTTGTAACTTCGGTGTCGGCCACAATTTTGGCAATGTCCCCTTCTTTCTTTGCCTCTGCCGACTTGATAATCGCATCGCGGGCGGCTTCTGCCTCGGCGACTTCCGCATCACGGCGCGCTTCCACGATGCGTGGTTTACCCAATGCTTCGAGGTAACCGGAAGGGTCGGTAATTTCCTTAAGGTTGAAGGAGAGCAGTTTCAAGCCCATATTGGCGAAATATGGACTGACATCATCAAACACTTTGCTGGTGAAATCCTTGCGGTTCTTGTTCAAAGATTCGAGGTTCATAGTGCCAATAAAAGCCCGTGTCGAACCCTCCAGAGTGCGCAGCGCCACATCGCGGATATCGGTCAACTGCTTGCCCAAAAACTGCTCGGCAGCCAGGTGGATTGAACCCCCATCACCAGCAATTTTCACTTCCGCCGTCCCTCTTACTGTGCAGCGGATACCATTGGTCGAGATGGCATCCTCCACCTGAATGTTCATGGGGATGATCTCCAAAGGAAGGATCTGGGCCTGCTCGATAAACGGTCGCACGAACGTACCCCCACCGATGCGGAAGCGGTACCCTATCTGGCGCACGGACCCATCAGGCAAAGTGACAGAACGCTTCTTTCCTCCGGAGATAATCAACACCTCGTTTGGCCCGACCTTACGGTAGTTTTTCAGGACAACCACCACGATCGCCGTGGCAACCACCACGACTGCAATGATAACTATTATAAGGGTACTCACGGCTATACTCTCCTTACAGAATAATGAAGGGCGGCGTTGTCCCACCGCCCAAAAGCTATTTTTGGCATCGAAGATAACATGCCAGCACCGGAAATGTCAACCGATCTTTATCGCTATCAACTAGTATTTCTTACCGAACAGCTCCGGGCGTCTGCCGCCTTGCTCGCTATCGATAACAGTACATCATTAGTCTCTCTGGCAAGCTGACTCACACTAATGGGGCTATCCTTTCATCAGCATGGCAATGGCAGTGACATCGACAATGTCATCGACGGAGCAACCCCGGGAAAGGTCATTGGCCGGTTTGGCCAGCCCCTGAATAATGGGCCCGGTGGCGGTCGCGTTGGCAAGACGCTCGGTCAGTTTGTAGGCAATGTTACCGGCGTCGAGATCAGGAAAGATGAGCACATTGGCATCGCCGGCAATTTCAGAATCAGGGGCTTTCCGCTTTGCAACCTCAGGCACAATCGCAGCATCGACCTGGAACTCCCCGTCGACCTTGAGGTTTGGATAGTCTGATTTTAGTATTTCGAGGGCCTTAAGCACCTTATCAACATCAGCATGTTTGGCCGAGCCTTTGGTAGAGAAAGAGAGCATGGCAATTTTAGGTTCCAGCCCCAGCAGGTTCTTCATAGTGTCAGCGGTCGATACGGCAATCGACGCCAACTGCTCGGCGTTCGGATTGGGAACGACGGCGCCGTCGGCATACAGGAATACCTTGTCGCGCACATCACGGTATTTGGGGATAATCATAAGGAAACAACTCGACACGGTCCTGATGCCTTCTTTCAGACCGAGTACCTGAATACCGGCGCGGAGAACATCGCCCGTAGTATTAATGGAACCGGCGACCGAGGCGTCAGCCTTGTCGTGCCGCACCATCATCGCTCCGAAATAAAGAGTCCCGGCTATGGTAGTTCTGGCCTGCTCCTCGGTGATTCCTTTAGCCTTGCGGATTTCCATAAACTCAGAGACGAAACTGTTGTAGTCATCAGAATACACGGGGTTAATGACCTCGGCCTTACCAAGGTCCAAATCGTGCTCCTTGGCCAGTTCTTCGATCCGCTCCTTTTCGCCCAGCAGTGTCACAGAGGCGATCCCTTCTGCAAGAATCTTTTTAGTGGCCTGGATCATGCGGGGTTCAGCGCCTTCCGGCAGGACCACCCGCCGCTTCTTGGCTCTTGCTTTATCCTTTATCGTGGAAAGAACGTTCATCACAAGATCCTGTTACAAGTCCTTTGTACAACCTTCTTGTTTCAATGGGCTGAGGTTATCGTTTAGGTTTGGGTCTGCCAGATAGGCTTCAATAAAGCGATCTATGTTGCCGTCCATCACTCCCTGGACATCGCCAGTTTCCACCGACGTTCGGTGGTCCTTAACCATGTTGTAGGGATGAAAGACATACGATCTGATTTGGGAACCCCATTCGATCTTCTTTTTGGTCTTTTCGTACTTTTCCATCTTCTGGGCTTCTTCTTCCTTCTTGAGCTGGTACAGCCGGGACTTCAAGACTGTAAGTGCCGCATCTTTGTTCTTATGCTGGCTCCGTTCTGACTGGCACGTGACGACAATTCCGGTCGGAATGTGGGTAATGCGAACCGCCGATGAAGTCTTGTTGACATGCTGCCCCCCGGCCCCAGAAGAACGGTAGGTATCAATCCGCAGATCGTCTTCCTTCATTTCGATATCCAGGTTTCCCCGGACAACGGGATAGACATGAACCGAGGCGAACGAGGTGTGCCGCCGGGCATTGGCGTCAAACGGCGATATGCGCACCAGCCGATGAACACCGGATTCGGCCTTGAGAAAACCGTACGCGAACTCCCCCTTGACTTCGATGGTGGCCGACTTCAGACCCGCTTCCTCACCAGGCTGGTAGTCCATCAACCGGGCGGTGAAGTTCCGCCGCTCTACCCAGCGGTTGTACATCCTGAAGAGCATATCGGCCCAGTCCTGAGACTCAGTACCCCCCGCCCCCGGGTGGATTGTCAGGATAGCATCGCGGTGATCGTCGGGACCTGAAAGGAGAGCTGAGAACTCAAACCGCTCAAGCTCCCGGACAAATTCATCGAGCGCCTTCTGGAGTTCTTTGGCGTCGGCGCTGCTGTCATCGGGGGAAGCTATATCAAGAAGTTCTTCAATGTCGTTCAAATCCGCCGCTATCTTACCGTGCGACTCAACCCACTTCTTGTGAACAGAGATTTCGCGAAGGACAGCCTGCGCCGCCTGGTTATCGTCCCAGAAACCCGGCTTGGCGGTCACCTGCTCAAGTTCACCAATCCTCTTTGACCTGTTTTCAAGGTCAAAGATACCTCGCTAGTTTGTCAAGCTGGCTTTTCAACTCTGGTACTCTAGTTCTGAGTTCGGCTATCATCATACTCTCGCTCCTCCATTTCAACGGACACAAAATATAAACTTATCCGTGTTCCGGGTCAAACAGATTCGGCTAAAAATCGCCATTTCTTTCACAAGCGTCGCTATAGCTCGGAAAGGTAAAAGAGAGTTGACAACCCCGAAGCCTGGGATATCTTGCGCTCCTGTCATGGAACTTAAAACAATTGTCGTCGGTCCTCTTGAGGTTAACTGCTATCTTTACTGGAACAAGGCGTCAAAAGACGCCGTCGTGATCGACCCGGGAGGAGATGAGGAGCTCATATTCGAGGCCATTGCTTCATCAGGCGCCGAGCCACGTGCCATTTTACTAACCCATGGCCACGGCGACCACATTGCCTCTGTGCAGACAGTCATGGAGAAGTTCCGGATTCCGCTCTATATCGGCAAGGCTGATCGGGATCTTCTGGCCAATCCGCCGGAGTTTCTCTTTTCCTTCTATGGCAAACCGATCCAGTCACCACAGGCAGATTTCCTCGTCACCGATGAGCAGTTGCTGATGTTCGGTTCAGTCGCTTTGCGGGTTCTGTCGACCCCCGGTCATACCCCCGGTGGCGTCTGTTACCTTGACGAGCAAGAGGGGATTCTTTTCTGCGGCGACACTCTGTTCTCCGGTTCTATTGGGCGAACTGATTTACCCGAAGGCTCCCACGACCAGCTTATTGAATCGATCAGCAACAAGATATTGACTTTGCCGGACGAGGTTGTATGTCTACCCGGTCACGGACCACAGACGACTGTCGGTGCAGAACGAAATAACAACCCCTTTCTGGCCGGCGGCTATGCAGTCTGAGCAACTCCAATTGACTCCCCTATCTCAGCCTGGGTTGAGTGATTATCATTGTCACTGCGACTACTCCATCGACGCCGAAGGTAGTATCGACGATTATTGTGAAGCAGCTCTTCAACGCAACCTAGCGGAGATCTGCTTCACGACACACTATGATACCAACCCGGCGGTGCCGTTGATCGGTTGCTTTATACGTGTCAACGGTGAGAACAGACCGACCAACCCCGACAACCTGGAGCCCTACATTGTGGACGTGCGACGGGCGAATGAGAAGTTCTATCCGATGGGTCTATCGGTCAAGCTGGGAGTTGAGATTGGCTGGTGGGAGGGGTGCGTTGACCTCGTTATGGAACTGAGAGAGCGATACGCCTTCGATCATGTTCTATGTGGCATACATAACGTCGACAATCGGTGCCTTGCTTCCCACCGCTTTGCCGAGTTTTTCAGGGATTGCGCGGTTGAAGAGCTGGTAGCGAAGTACTTCCGGCAGACAGTGCTGGCTGCTCGATCGGGTCTGTTTGATGCCATCGCCCATCTTGGGTACTACATGAAGTACGGCTTCGCTTATTATGGGGAGACTCTGAAGTCCGCTCACAAGCCATACCTTGAAGAACTGTTTGACACCCTGAAGGAAACCGACACTGCCCTGGAAATAAATACCTCTGCCATCAGGCACGGATTCCATGAATACTATCCCAGAATGGCGATAATCAATGCTGCCAAGAAAGCGGGGGTGGCGGTTAAGTTCCTGGGCTCGGATGCCCACAAGCCGAAACAGATAGGCCTTGACTTTGAAGCAGCAGCGGCACTGGTGCCGGATGCGATCGTATCATGCGACGACTGATACAACATCGTAAGTCGGTTTCCAAACCCTTCAAAGACGGGCGAGAAACTCGACATTTATTCTGGGTCTCTCTGATATGCCAATAAAAACATTCAAGAAACTTCATCGTTCGTTTTATGCACGGCCCACGCTTGAAGTGGCGCGTGATCTTCTCGGGAAATACCTTGTCTACCATTCACCGCAGGGAAAACTTTCAGCCAGGATCGTTGAAGTCGAAGCCTATATCGGCACAGATGACCCGGCTTGTCATGCCTCCAAGGGACGAACCAAACGCAATGCAATCATGTTTGGTCCGCCGGGCTTTGCATATATCTACTTTGTCTACGGCATGTACCACTGCCTGAATTTTGTTACTGAACCGGAAGGTTTTCCAGCGGCGGTGCTGTTGCGCGCTGCCGAACCGGAGCTGGGGCTGGACATTATGCGCAGCCTCTCCCCCGGAAAGAGAGGGAATCATCTGTTGGACGGGCCCGGGAAGTGTTGTCGGTCGTTCGGCCTTACCAGAGATCAGAATGGTCTTGATTTGACCGGCTACCGGATGTATCTTGAAGACCACGCTATAGTAACTGTCAATACCGGACGATCGCCGCGAATTGGTGTGAAGGTCGGCACCAATCGGCAATGGCGCTTCTATGACAAGGATTCACAGGCCGTTTCCAAATTACATTGAGAACAAAACTCCAACAAAGGATAGATTATAATGGCAAACACTCCCACCCACAAAACTAAGATCCTATCCAAACCAACAAGGGCCAGGCACCCTCGAAGCATTGTCCAGCGAGGGAACCTCACTCTCCCGATCTCGGTATTCGGGAATGTAATGAAGCAGTTTGATGCTGCGGCCCGAAAGTTGAATCTCGATGCCTCCCTGCGGGATTTAATGAAAGCTCCCCGGCGGAGTACTATTGTCAACCTTCCGGTGCAGATGGATGATGGGTCATTCAAAATGTTCACAGCCTATCGGGTTCAGCATTCTATCGCGCGTGGTCCAGCCAAAGGGGGGATTCGCTATCACCCCGATGTCACTCTGGATGAGGTGCAGGCACTCGCATCGTGGATGACATTCAAATGCGCCGTGGTGAACATCCCCTTTGGTGGCGGCAAAGGGGGTATTGTGTGTGAACCACAGAAGATGTCACCGGGGGAGCTGGAGCGGTTGACCCGCCGGTACGTAGCGGATATGATGCATTTGTTTGGTCCCGACCGGGATGTACCGGCTCCCGATGTTGGCACAGGGCCGCAGGTAATGGGCTGGTTCATGGACACTTACTCAATGCGTGAGGGACATGCCGTGCCTGGCGTGGTAACCGGCAAGCCGATTAACTTGGGCGGGTCACATGGACGACTTGAGGCCACCGGTCGCGGTGTGATGATTTCCACTCGCGAAGCCGCCAAGCACCTAAAGCTGCATCTGAATGGCGCCACGGCAGCCGTGCAAGGGTTCGGGAATGTCGGCTCGGTTTCGGCCAAGCTGTTGCACGATTTAGGAGTGAAGTTTATCTATGTCTCTGACGTCAACGGCGCTATCCATGATCCGGATGGTATCGATATCCATGGACTGATCAAGTATGTCGAGAAGAAAAAAACAATCGTCGGTTTCCCGAGAGTAAAGAAAGCCAAACCGGATGACGTCCTCTATGCCAATGTAGATATCCTGATTCCTGCTGCTTTGGAGAATCAGATCACGGACAGAAACGCTCGCAAGGTCAATTGCAGAATACTGGCTGAGGGCGCCAACGGCCCGACCACTCCGGAGGCTGACGCCATTCTTGATAAGAAAGGGGTTCTGGTTATACCGGATATCCTGTGTAATGCCGGTGGTGTGACAGTCTCATATTTCGAGTGGGTACAGAATCGCATTGGCTATTTCTGGTTGGAGGAAGAAGTCAACCGCCGTTTGGAAGAGAAGATGGTTGCCGCCTTCAATGATGTGCTCAAGATGTCTTTAGAACACAAGGTTAGCATGCGAATCGCCGCCTTCATGGTAGCGATCACGCGCGTGCTCGAGGTGGTGCAGCTTCGGGGGATTTATGCGTAATCGAGGCTTTCGTTAGGAACATATACGAAAGCGGGTGGTATTCTAATTTGAGAAGGTAATTCCAGCAATCACGGAGATACGCAATTTCCAGATCACGTGATTTGATAATTCTCTGTGACGTTTACTTCCAATATCCCCTAGATTTACTGGGTTTTACCTTGGGAAAAGGCTTACGATGCTGTCCAAGTAGTCTTTGAATGAATTGTAACACAGCCCACTCGAAATCTTCATCCCGAAAATCGATTTCGAGGCAGCTATCGTCCCCTGACATTTGCAATTGCCATGGGTGTTGGTTCCTTTGGAATTTATTTAACTCTTGCGAAAAGTTTGAAGTGTCAATTCGGATTAGTCGCTGCTGTATCCTGTTGTGTTTACCGAGTCGGCTGCGGTTGGGTTTGTGGGCCTCCATACGTGAGTTCGGATAGTTGATATAGGCTCTTAACATCAGGTCCCCCCTTTCTTTGTAGAATCAAACGACACCCTCTAAATGAATTTGTCGCTATGTATTGTATCGGACTCAAAGGCGTGTACTTAAGTTGGCTATCTCCACGTATGGAAGGATAGCCATGATCAGGGGGGGAGGATCGGAGGACTTCCACTTCCTTTGATATCAGGACACTTCCTATGAACGGTTCTATCTGGCGCCGTCGCGGGTTTTTTTGTAGATTGCACAAGGGTCAGATGAGATATTAGTCTGTATACAGAAACGTCAGGTCATTCGCCAAAGGCGAACCTTGGCGGGCAAGACCTGACTTAATATCCGAAACCCAGGTGATATCTTTGTTTGGAGAAGATTTCATACAGCGGGCAATAATCGCCGCTCCGGTTATTCTGTTTTCCTTGACGGTGCACGAGTTTTTTCATGCCTGGACGGCTCTCCGATTTGGGGACACAACCGCTCGCGACGCGGGACGGTTGACGTTAAACCCCCTGGCCCACCTTGACCTGTTCGGTACCATCATGATGTTTCTTTCCGGCTTCCGCTTCGGATGGGCCAAGCCGGTGCCAGTCAACCCCTTTAACCTTCGCAACCCACGTGTGGCCGACTTTTGGATATCAGCCGCCGGGCCACTTTCGAATATGGGCCTGGCGTTCATTTCCGGCATGATCTTCCGCATAGTCAGCAACATGTCCATTAACTTGCCCGACGCTGTCTATCTGTTGCTGTTCTTCTCGGTCATGATAAATGTCTCGCTGGCTTTTTTCAATTTGATCCCACTTTATCCCCTCGACGGCTCGCATATCCTGCGAAATCTTCTGCCTCCCGATATGGAACCGACCCTCCAACAGCTCGATCGGGTTGCGCCAATCATCTTGATGATCTTGATCGTAATCGGGGGATTCTGGATTATTCTCGGCCCGTTTATTTCCTTCTTTGTTCGCCTTTTCGCAGGTATACCGATAGGATAAGATGCATATAGTGACAAAATCTATTGCCAGTGTTGTCGCCCTAGCGTTGCTAGCCGGTTGCAGTACCTGGCATAAGAAGTATGCTGCCGATGGGCAGCGGCTTCAAAGCGATCAAGAGAAAATCGCCGTCGAAGCCTACCTCTTTGACGCCAGGCTACGCAGGAAGGGAAAACCGACTTCGTTCCGACTTGAAGTTTTCCAGACCGATTCCGTAGTAGCTCTTGGCGGCCGGGCCTATCTCGGAAAAGGGGCTCTGAAAGGCCGTTTAACGAGCGATTCGCTGGAAGTCTATTTCCCTTCTTCCAATGAATACTTGTATGAGACCATTAGAGAACTTTTTCTAACGGCGGAGTGTTCTCAGGCACCGATAGAGCTTAACCTGCTGCATCTTTTCACTTCACTACCAGATTCAACAGAAGCGATGGAAAACATTCGGATTGCGACTAACTATGACAACAGCGAGCGACCGAGGTTTCTCATCTTCTTACCCGATTGTCATTGGCATTTAGAACTGACCTATGAGCGGCAGGAGACCGGCTGGCGGATACGCAAGATAGATTTCGATAATGGCAGGGATGTCTCTTTCAAAGCAACTAAGCGGACATACAAGAAGAAAGTACAAATCCCGCTAAGCAAATTCCGGTTGGTGGCGCCGGATGGGGCTACACGTATAATCCCTTGATCTAAAATAGGTTAAGTCGGTTGACTTATGTCCTCTAATTAGTGATATTTAAAGTTTGCTTAGAGGACGGCGCATGTCCCTATCGATCCCGTCTCCGTTTGACCTGGTACCCGAGGACTTATGCCGTTCACGGATCGTTTGTTTGTAGTATAGCTAAATTGACCAGATGAATTTGTACCGACGGACATTTTCGGTTCTCATCCCGCAGTGGAAACGGTTAGTGACCGCATCGCTGTCGGCGGCGCTGCATGCACTGCTATCAGGCCTGCTGGTGTGGATGGTCGGACCATTGATGATGACCCTGTTCCAAGTCGACAGTATCCCCGTGCTGCCTAATAACGAAACAAGTGTTCAGCAGACAACCCCGCAATCTGACGCCAAACCCGAGGGAGTCAAGGGAGCGGTCGAGGGGACATCGTCTTCTTTGGACAACTTGAAGAGTTCCATGAAAGAGTTCATCAGTAATTTTGTAACTGCCGACACCCGTCAGAAGACCCTGGTGAACTTCTGCTGGCTGATCCTCATAGTGGTTGTGGCTAAAAACCTGTTTCTGTATTTGCAGGGATTCTTCATGGCCTTCGTGCAGCAATCGGTCATACGGCATTTTCGTAACCGGCTCTTTGAGAAGTATCAACATCTGTCGCTTGACTACTTCCACCGCCGCCGCACCGGCGAGGTCATCTCACGAGTTACTAATGACGTAGTTGTGCTAAATGAGTCGATTGATATCGGCTTCAACCAACTGGTAACGGAATCAATTCTGGTAATTGTCTTTTCCTGTTTCCTGTTCATTCTCAGTTGGAAATTGACCCTGTTATCAATGGTTATTATGCCGGCAGTGTTTGGATTCATCTGGCTTACCGGCAGAAAGCTGCGCAAGTACTCAGAACGGTCGCAGAAGCGGATGGCCGATGTCAATTCGGTTCTCGAAGAGTCTGTGAGCAATATCAGGATTGTGAAGGCCTTCTCGATGGAGAAGTTTGAAATGAAGAAATTCTTTCGCGCCACTTATGAATACTTCCGCTCGCTTTTACGCATGACCCGTATCCGCCACCTGGCCTCGCCGATCAACGATACCCTGGCAACGGTGGCAGGCATAGCAATTCTCTTGTTCGCCGGTTCCAGAATAATAGCCGGCACAGGTGAATTGGACGCCGGTGATTTTATGACCTTTGTGCTGGCGATGTTCTCAATGATCAAACCTGTCAAGTCACTCAGCCAGATACATATCAAGCTGCAGGAGGGGATGGCCGCAGCGGAGCGTATTTTCGGGGTGCTTGACGCCAAGGAGCGAATCACCGATCCGCCGCATGCTCGCACGCTTGACAACTTTTCGCATAGCATCACTTACAACCGTGTTTCCTTCAGTTATGACAGTGGCGACCCTGTACTGGAGGATATCTCATTGGAAGTAAGGCATGGCGAAGTTGCAGCGGTAGTTGGTCCCTCCGGAGCGGGAAAGACTACCCTGCTGGACCTGCTGCCTCGTTTCTACGATCCCCAGCAGGGGACAATTGCTATCGATGGTGTAAACATACGAGAGCTCTCATTGAAGTCGCTGCGAAATCTCATGGGTATTGTGACACAGGAAACATATCTGTTCAATGACACCATCTACAGCAATATCGCCTACGGCCTCAACGGCATTTCGTCTGACGCGGTTATTGAAGCTGCCCGGATGGCAAATGCACACCAGTTCATCGTTGAGATCTCATCCGGCTACGACACGGTCGTAGGCAATCGCGGCGTGATGCTGTCAGGTGGACAGAGGCAGCGTATCGCTATCGCCAGGGCGCTGTTGAAAAATCCACCCATATTGATTTTCGATGAGGCCACATCCGCGTTGGACACCGAATCCGAAAAACTGGTGCAAGATGCTATCGACCACTTGATGACTAACCGCACGACGCTTGTGGTAGCTCACCGCCTCTCCACCATCAAGAACGCCGATAGGATTCTTGTTATCGACAAGGGGCGGATCGTTGAAAGCGGAAAGCACGAAGAGCTCCTGATGAGAAATGGCCTCTATCAGAGGCTCTACATGATGCAGTTCAGGGACAAGAAATGAATATTCTTTTCTTAAATTCCATCGAGAAAGAAACCTACGGCGGGATGGAGGAATGGATTCGACTGGCAGCCAGCGGGCTGACGCAGCGCGGCCACAGTGTAACAGCAGCAGGCAGGGCCGGTTCCGATTACCTTCGGCGCATGGCAGAAACCAGCACGTCCGTGGGCATTCTTGAGCTTGATATCTCAGGTGATTTCAATCCGGTAACAATATCCAAGCTGAGGAAGTTCATGTCAGTGCATGAGACGGATATCGTAGTCGTCAACTTCAACAAAGATATCCGCCTTGGTGGACTGGCGGCTCGCTGGGTAGACGGCCCGCGCGTTATCTGGTCTGTTGGCCTTGACATAAGCAAGGACAACCTGGTGCACCGGTACCTGACTCCCAGACTGATCGACGGCGTGATTGTACCATCGCAAGCGCTGAAGAGACAGATCACCAGGTTCGGTTATATTAAAACAGGTACGGTAGAGGTTATCCCAATCGGCATCGACGATAATGACTTTGTCCGCCCCAGCCGGAAAGCGGCTCTTGACCTTCGCCGCCGGTACGGTTTGCCTAAGGCATGTACGGTGGCGGTGACAGCCGGTAGATTCGTGGAACAAAAAGGTCACCGCTACCTGATTGAGGCGGCCAGTGCAATCGTCAAGCAGCATCCGGAGGTAATTTTCCTGTTCCTGGGCGACGGGCCTTTGCATGGCAAGCTGCAATCACGGATCGCCGATTTGAATCTTGAGAAACACTTCGTGCTGGCCGGAATGCTGGATAACATCGACAGTGAACTGGCCGGGGCGGATTTGATGATTCACCCTTCGATTGAAGAACCGTTCGGTATTGTCCTTCTTGAAGGAATGCGGGCCGGACTTCCAATTGTTGCCAGTCGGGTCGGGGGAATTCCCGAGGTGGTCATCGAAGGAGAGACCGCAACATTGGTTGAACCATGTAATGCCAAGCAACTGTCGGAAGCAGTGCACGGGCTTCTTGCGGCTCCCTCCAAGATGGAGTCTTTTGGCCTGGCCGGTCAGCGACGCTGGCGCGCAGAATTCCGGGTCGACACCATGATCGACAAGCTCGAAGAGTACCTGACAACCCTTGTTGCACAGATGAGCCACCATGGGTAAGCTAAAACCGATTGAGCACAAGTTCAAGGGGTTCTTTTTCAACCTGTTCAAATTGTTCTTGAAGAGGAAAAACCGCGACTTCACTCCTCTGGATGGCAACCGGCTACACAAGGTGCTGTTTTTGAGGCCTGAAAAGATAGGCGATATGGTCATCTCGCTACCGGTATTTGATGGTCTGAAGCATCGCTATCCACATATCAAGATATCGATCCTTGCCTCTCCCCGGAACGACGCTATTATCAGAGACGATCCACGCTTTAACAGGATTTTCCTCTACCGTAAGAACCTGTGGCGAGATGTCAGAGAGATACTGAGGATACGCCGCGAAGAGTACGACTGCGTGGTAGATATGATCTGCGATGACTCGGTGACGGCTCTGTTCATTTCGCAATTGGCTGCGCCGGGAAAACCCCGCATCGGTGTCGGCAAGGTGAAGTTCCGTGAGTACTACGACTTCAATTACGATCACCGTATGGGCAACACCGGCCATATCATTGAGAACACGCTCAAGCTCCTAAACGCCTTTGGCATTGACAGCGACACCATACCGGGCTATGCTCCACCGTTTCTCGACAGCAACTCGTTCAAGAAAGCCGATGATTTCATCGCCCAGATCAGCAAGAGTTCTCCTAATGGTGTCAAGGCCGGTTACAACCTTTCGGCCGGGTCGCCTACCCGCATCTGGGCAGAGGAGAAGTCGACGCAGTTGCTTGAGCGCATACTGGAACAGGATCAGAACAACAGCATCGTCATCTTTGCGGTGCCTGCCGATCGCCAGCGAGCCCAGCGGCTTTGCCAGCGCTTCAGAGAGCGCGTGCATCTTGTTCCCGACGGATTGAATCTGATTGAGGCTTCAGCTCTTATCAGCAGGCTTGATGTGTTGATAAGCCCGGACACTTCACTCGTGCATATAGCTCGCGCTCTGCGGGTACCGGTGGTCGGGTTGTACAGCCGCTTTATGAAGAACTTCCTATTGTGGCGTCCTTACGATCAGGAGGTGGGCGCTGTGGTTTCCGGCAATGATGACAATATCTTTGATATATCCGTCGATGATGTCTTTGACACTTTTGTTCGCGTTACAAAGCAATTGACGCCGGTGGAGCGATAATGGAACTGTCGGTGGTGGTGATTACAAAAAACGAAGAGGAAAACATCGGACGGTGCCTTGAGTCGGTGCGGTGGGCAGATGAAATCATCCTTATTGACAACCAATCAACTGATCGCACCTGTGAGATTGCTAACCGGTATAGGGCCAGCATCTACTCCCTCTCATGGCAAGGGTATGGAAGCGCCAAACGGGAGGGGGTAAAGCGGGCAAAAGGGAAATGGGTTCTGTCAATCGACGCTGACGAGGAAGTCTCGCCCGAACTCGCCGATGAGATCGGGGGCGTCATACGAAACTCAGAGAACTATTCGGGATTTTACATTCCCCGCAAGACGAATTTCCTCGGGCGGTGGATTCATCACAGCGGGTGGTATCCGGACCTGGTGCTGCGGCTTTTTCTCAGGGATAGAGGGAACTTTGACGAGGCCGTGGTCCACGAAAAGGTGGTCCTGGACGGCAAGACAGGATACCTGAAAGGTGAGCTGCGGCACTACAGCTATCCCAATCTGGAACAGTACCTTGAGAAGTTCAACCACTACACCACCTTAGGCGCCGAAGAGGCCTTCCGTCGAGGCAAACGGGAGCGGTGGTTGGACATTGTTGTCAGACCGCCGGTGGCCTTTGTCAAACATTACATCTCGCGACAGGGGTTCCGGGATGGTATGGAGGGTTTTATCATTTCCGTCATGTCTTCAATTGCAGTCTTTGTCAAGTATGCTAAATTGCGCCATATGGAAAGGCAAGAAACGTCACAATATGGTGACCGGTTATGAATAAAACTCTTGAGATCAATCCTGGCGATCGCATCCTTGTCAGCCGCAGCGACCGGCTGGGAGATTTGATCCTGGCCCTGCCTTTTGTGGAAACGATGAAAGTACGTTATCCGGAGTGCCAGGTTGAGGTGATGGCCTCCCTGTATGCTTCACCGATTCTGGAGAACAACAACCGCATCGACAACATCTTCCGCGTTCAAAACGATCAACTGGCAATTGACAAACCCTATAAGAAGGACCTTCTGCGTCGGATCACGCAGTGCCGATACCGGGCTGTAATCGCTCTGTATCCGGAACGACGTATCTGCCAGTTGTTTCACAAGTCGAGAATCCCTATTCGCATCGGCACTGCAGGGCGCTTTCACTCTGTTTTTTTCAACTACCACCTTTTCCACAGCCGGAAGTCCAACCTGAAACATGAGTTCAAATATAATCTGGACTTCCTGCAGTTCTTCAAAGAAGGTGATACCGTTACAACTCCACGGGTTTATCTGCGTCAAAAAGAGATAGAGTTTGCCCGGAGAATAATAAAAAAAGCGGGGGTGAAAGGAAGATTCATCATCCTTCACCCAGGTTCAGGCGGATCTGCCGAGCGCTGGCCGGTTTATAAGTTCATTCAGTTGTATCAGGTCTTGACAGAATCCGGGCTCAACGTCATTATCTCCGGTTCTGAACGCGAAGGCACAATGATTGACCTCATCTCGGCGGAGTCTGGCATCCCGGTGAACAAGATAACCGGAGGAACCGATCTGCGCACACTGGCGGCAGTTTTATCGCTGGCCACGGTAGTGGTAGCCAATTCAACCGGACCGCTCCATGTGGCCGCTGCCGTAGATACCAGTGTGGTAGGGCTATACCCGGGCAAGGCCGTTATGTCTCCAAAACGGTGGGGTCCATTGGGCAGCAACCACCGCGTGATTCAGCCCTCCGTAGTATGCCACTGTCCTCCCAAGCAGTGTCATTGCATGGAAACAATAACCGTTCAGCAGGTGGCAGACGAGGTCGTGTCGTTGTTTCACTCGGTCGATAAAGGCAAGATCATCCAATGAACTTGGCTGAGTTCATCATTCACATTGAATCATATAATGCCAACGTCGATATTCCGCTTATCCGCAAGGCTTACGAGTTCTCCGACATGGCTCACGCCGGTCAGAAACGACAGTCAGGAGAGCCCTTTGTCGAACACTGCCTGGAAGTCGCTTTCATCCTCGCCGAGCAGCACATGGACTCCACCACCATTGCAGCCGGACTGATCCACGATGTTGTCGAAGATACGCCGGTGATACTTGAGGAAGTGCACAAACGCTTCGGGGATGAGGTTACCGAGCTGGTTGACGGGGTAACCAAGCTTGGCGCGGTACAGTTTGCCTCCCGGGAAGAACAGCAGGCGGAATACTTTCGCAAGATGCTTCTGACAATGGCCAGGGACATTCGGGTGATCCTGATCAAGTTGGCCGATCGCCTGCACAATATGCGAACCCTGGAACCTCTACCCCGCGAAAAGCGAACCCGGATTGCGCAGGAGACACGGGACGTGTATTGCCCTCTCGCCCATCGGTTTGGTCTTAACAGGATAAAGGTTGAACTCGAAGACCTATCTCTAAAGTACCTGGAACCCGAGATCTATTTCGAACTGGTAAACCGCATCAAAGAAAAAAGAGAAGAACGCGAAGCTTACATTGAAGAGGTAGTAGTGCCAATCAAAGAGGAACTGGCCAAGAATGGCATTGATGGGACAGTATATGGGCGAGCCAAACACCTCGATTCTGTGTATCGTAAGACAAAGCGTCGCAACGTCTCGTTTGAAGAAATCTACGACCTGTTTGCCATCCGGGTCATCGTCAACACCGAACGCGAGTGTTACCATACGATGGGCATTGTACATGCTATGTGGAAACCGGTGGCAGGTCGTTTTCACGATTATATCGCCAACCCCAAACCGAACGGGTATCGGTCGCTGCATACGACGGTTCTCGGCCCTCGCAACAAGATGTTGGAGATACAGATTAGGACCCACCAAATGCACAATATCGCGGAAAACGGAATTGCCGCTCACTGGCTCTACAAAGAAGGACGACAGCAGATGAGCAAATCCGACCGCCAGATGATATGGCTACGCGATGTACTCGACTGGCAGAAGGATATGATCAACCCGTCGGATTTCCTTGAGTATCTGAAGATTGACTTGTACTCCGAGGATATTTTCGTTTTTACGCCCAACGGGAAACTGGTGCACCTGCCCAAGGGTTCAACTCCCCTTGATTTCGCCTTTCAGATTCACACCGAAATAGGAACCCACTGTGCCGGCGCGAAGATAAACAACCGCCTGCAACCCCTATCATCTGAGCTTAGGACCGGCGACACCATTGAGATCATTACCAATCCGAACCGCACGCCGTCACACGACTGGCTCAGGCTTGTCAAGACATCGACTGCCCGAGCTAAGATACGACGGTGGCTCAAGCAGGCCGGGTTTGACCAGGCGGTGGCGCTCGGTCGTGAAATGGTTGAACGCAAGCTCCGGGAGAAACACCTCAAACTTCCCAATGAGGAAATACTGCAGGGATACGCCGAACAACTTAACAGGAAATCCGTTGAAGATCTTTTTGCGGCCATTGGGAACGGTGACCTGTCTGTCCGGTCACTGGTGGCGCTGATCGAACCCGCCGAGGAAAAACCTGCCACCGGCTTGGTGAGCAAGGTCATCGATCGGATTCGCCGGGCTAAGGGAATACGTGTGCACGGCCTGGACAACATGATGTTCCGATTCGCCGGCTGTTGCCAGCCAATTCCCGGTGAAGATATAGTCGGCTTCGTAACGAGGGGAAGGGGCGTGACAGTTCATCGCGCCGACTGTCCCCTAGCCATCGACCTCCAGACGCAGTTTCCAGAGCGAAAGGTCGACGTTAGCTGGGACACACCAAAGGGACAGTCATTTGTAGTGCAACTGGAAATGGTGGTTGAGGATCGCAAGAATATACTACGCGACATAACACAAGCTGTGGCCGACGCTGACACCAATGTCCGGGCGGCGGAGATGTACGCCCGAGATACTACGGCGATCGGGAGATTCGTAGTCGAAGTATCCAGTCTCTCACACCTGAACAGGATCCTTGACAAGGTACGCAAGGTCAAAGGGGTTATCTCAATCACGAGAGCCAGAGGAAAAGAGCCGGAAAGCCAGGAGTAGGCATCCGTTTTTCGGCGGCTGATATGGATGGGTTGCCCCACGAGGTAACCATATCGGTTCCGCGCATGATGGGGGCTTGTTCCCCACCGATTAACAGCGGACATCAAGCCCGTCTCTACGCAAAGTCAGCCAATGATCACTTTTATTTATCGTAAGGCTGAATGCGGCTGGAACAGACTTCTGATATAATTTTCTGTTCGTGTTCTGACATATTTGTAGGGCAGGTCTCCCCGAGATCTGCTATCCGCCAAAGGCGGACTACCCTACTATTTGTTATACTGAAGGAACAGGCCGGCAGGCTTTCCGAATCGGTGACCTGCCGGCGAGTTTTATAATCGGCTAACCAAAGAGCAACTTAGTCAACAGGGTTAAGTCCGAAACATCGACGGCTCCATTATGGTTCAGATCAGCCGATTCCACCGCAGGCGGAGGTGGGCCCCCGGTGAAGAGGAACTTAACGAGGTATGTCACGTCAAGCACATTCAACGCACCGTCGGCGTTGACATCGCCTGAAATATGACCAATCATGGCTACGTCACCAAAAACAGTGAAGGAGGTCAGGTCCGCAAATTGCCCCGTCACACTGTACACGAGACCGGCGGTGTCATAGAGTGGAAGATAGCCGCGGACTAGATCGCTTGCAGAGATAGTGATCTCCATTACTTCACCGGTAAATCCCGGACGGCCGGGCAGGATCTGTGTGGAGATCGGCTCAAGGACATCGTTGATCCGGATAGTTGATACATCAACGTCAGTTACGTCCGGTCCGTCGAAATTGCCCAAATAGGCAGTGCCTATGACAGGCTCGATGGCATATGCCCAGAAGGCGTACATAGGTGTTGGCTCAATCTCGGTTTTGGCTTCCAGGTTGGCAAGCACGTCAATCTCAGTGGAGATCGGGTCTACGCCATAATCGGAAGTATAAGCCTCTTCGAGCACTCCAATACCCGTGTAGGTCAGCAGTAGGCCGGGGCTAAAGATTGGCGGAAAATGACCAAAGTTGTTTGGAAAGGCCAGCACTCGGGTGTAGACACCATCGAAATTGTAAGACATATCCAGCGCTCCGACCAAAGACGTGGGGACAATATTTCCCCTGAAAATCAGATGTACGGCCGTGAGGCTGTCAGGATAGGCAATACTTACGGTTTTTGTTTCTGGGTCCTGGGTGAACACGGCAGTGTCGACTGACAGTTTGGGGAAAGGCGATGCGTCACCAATGATAATCCGCCACAGGAAAACAAGATCATCAAGAGTCAGAGGAATGCCATCTGCATTTACATCAGTAGCTTCAATCTGAGCGGCAGGATTGACAGTAAAGACACTCAGCCCATACAGGAAGTAGTTGGCGAACAACACCCAGTCGGCGATCTCATTTGGCACCCCATTCAGATTAACGTCACCGTGAAAGTCTATTGAATCGTGGCATTTGATCAAAACGCTGCCGTTGTAGAAGTCAATCATGCGGATAGCGACCCCCGGTGGGATGGAGTCCACACAGGCATCAGGGGCACCGTAGTAAGTGGGAAACAGGGAATCCTTGTTTATTTGCAGGTATAACGCGTCTTCCCAATCATAATCATAGACGTCACGAGAGACAAGAAGAGATTCCCCGCTCCTTGCGGCAAAGGCGTTGTCACCGCAGTCGGCCCAGTAAAAGCGAAGCGGTACCCACTGGCAGTCGTAGGCCTGGTCGTTGGTCACACGGAATCTGAGACTAAACAATTCGCCGGAACTGTCAGCATAGCAGATCGGATGGTCGTCACCATTGTTGGTCTCAGCAATGGCAACTGTTCTGACGAGACCACGGTCGGGCGGCAAAGACGAGTAGCGGTAGGTGAAGTACTCCCAGTCGCAGTCGACCAACAACTGCCCCGGTTCGGCGGACAAGAAACTGAGAGCCAGGGTGCCGTATACAAAGAGAATATCGAAACCGGCCACTTCAAACGTGGAATCAGTGTTGACCCAGGTGATGCTCACCTCTGTTTCCTCTCCTAGTTCGGTTAACCGCACTATCTCAAACATCACTGATGGCTGGTCTGTCACCTGGGGCATGACAGCGCACGGCCAGATGAGCCAGGCGAAAGCCAGCAGCAGACACCAGGGCATAAGACGCCCTGGGGTCTCTGTTTTTGAGACGCTACGTTTTGACATAAGTCCTCCCGTTTTTTAGGGTTTGTTTGAGTTGTCAAAACCTATAGCGCTGGTACGATAAAGTGACCTTTGCTGAGATGAAATCGGTTGTAAATCCTATTGATAATGCTATCCAATTATAAAAAACGTAAGTCGAAATGTCAAGGGGTTTCTGATGATTCACTTGGCTTGTCCGCTCTCCAACGAGGAAAAAGATCGGATGCCCACGGTCCCGCATCGGGATGGTGTGATTGACAGAAAACGACTTCTCTTATCCTAATCCTAACGAAACCTCAATCGAACCTACTATTTGTTATACCACAATTAGAAAGATACATAACCACAACAGACCTGCCGGTGGCCTGTTATTCAAAAAGGAGCTTCGCCAGCGACGTCACGTCTACAATGTTGATAAACCCGTCAGCATAAATGTCGGCAGCTTCCATTGCAGGGGGCACAGCACCGTTAGTGAATAAATAGTCAACAAGGAAGATCACATCAACGATGTTCAATTCACCGTTAAGATCAACATCGCCCAATACCGTGCCGCTGATAGTAACTTGCCCAATCACCGCAAAAGGGCTGCTATCGTAAAAGTCTCCGCTCACCAGGTAGCTACGCGCCGAGGTGTTATACTGCGGCATGTAACTCTGGACAAATTCACCTGCAGAGAAAGTGATCTCCATCACTGGACCTGTAAAACCGGGCCACTCAGGCAAAACCCGGATGGAAATCGGCGCGACGATGTCGTTGATGCTGATAGATAGCTGGTCGATATCATTTACATCGCGATCGGCAAAGTCACCAAAATACACGGTTGCATAAGTCGTATCAGTGACATAGCCCCAGTAGGCCGAAATGGTATCAGGAGAAATGTCCGCGTGTGAGCCTGGGTATCCATTGATGAGAATAGAGGTCTCGATTTTATTCACCCCGTAATCGGAAACGTACGCCTCTTCTAACAGACCGTTACCCTCATAGGTCATAAGCGGACCGGGGGTGAAGATTGGCGGTGGGCCGCCTTCCAGTGGAGGAAAAGCGAGGATTCGGGTATAGACACCGTCGAAATTGTAAGACATACCCAGTTCTCCCACCAGGGATGTAGGAACGACATTTCCTCTAAAAACCAGGTAGGCGGCTGTGAGGCTATCCGAGTAAGCGATGTCAACGATCCGATTCGTCACATCCTGAGTAAACACAGCGGTATCCGTCGGCACCCTAGGAAAAGGAATGCTGTCGCCAGTGATAATTCGCCAGAGGTAAATAAGGTCGTCGAGGGTTAAAGTGATGCCATCAGCATTTATATCAGTAGCCTTTGTTTGGCCTTCAACGCTGACGTGAAAAACACTTAGCCCGTACAAAAAGTAATTGCAGAACAGCACCCAATCGGCAATCTCATAACAGATGCCGTTCAGGTTGATATCGCCACGGACGCTGACTGAGTCGTGGCAGAGGAAATCAACGCCGCCGTTGTAGAAATCAATCACGCGTACAACTTCAGCGCCCACACAAGTATCGGGAGCGCCGGAGAAAGTCGGGAATGGTAAAGATGAATCTATCTGAGTGCCTTCAAAATCGTAAACATTGCGAGAGACAAACAGGGAATCACCAACTTTTGAGGAGAATGCGTTGTCCCCACAGTCATACCAGATCCAACGTATCGGTACAAACTGGCACTCGAAGATTTGATCATCGGCCACAAAAAATTGTAAACTGGCCAACTCGCCGGGGCTGTTGGCATAGCAGGTTGGGTGAATCGATCCGTTGTTAATATCAGCAACGGCTACAACACGAGCAATGCCGGAAGGGCAAGTTGAGTCTCCACAGCTATCGTTAGAACCGTATCGATACTGGAAGTACTCCCACTCGCAGTCGACCAACAACTGCCCCGGTTCGGCGGAAAGGAAATTAAGAACTGAGGTACCATACGCAAACAGAAAGTCAAAGCCGCCCACTTCGAATGTGGAATCATCGTTAGTCCAATTGATCGAGACTGCAACAGAATCCCCCAACTGCACATCCCTTACCCGCTGTATAACTACTGAGGGCACATCTGCCGGTTGGGATAACAAGACTGACGGTTGAATCAGCCATGCGAAGACCAGCAGCAAACACCAGAGCATAAGATACCTGTGAGCATCTTTACGTGAGGCGCTGCATTTTGACATAACTTCTCCTCTTGTTTAAGGTTTTTTTAAGTCGGTCAAAACTATAGCGCTGGTACGATAAAGTGACCTTTGCTGAGACGAAATCGGCTGTACATCCTATTGATAATACTATTCAAGTATAAAAAACGTAGGTCAAAATGTCAAGGGGTTTCTGAGATGATTCATATCATTTTTTAGTTGTGATGCAACAAATCGTAGGACAGGAGTCTCCGACTCCTGCCTATTTTTCGGCTGAGCTTCGATTAACCTACTCTGAGTGGAACCGAGTATAGTCACTTAGTTACTGTGGTACGACTCTCCCTCGCCGGGATAGTCACCCCGCCTGACGTCGTCTATGTATTTTTTGACTGCCGCAGTGATTATCGGGGGAAGGTCTGCATACGTGCGCAGGAACTTGGGTTTAAAATCGCCCTCGCGTAGTCCGAGTATGTCATTCGTGACCAGCACCTGGCCGTCGCAGTGAGGTCCGGCACCGATCCCGATTGTGGCCGCTGTTTTGAGAGCTGCTGTGATTTCGCATGCGGCTGCAGCATCGATCAATTCCAACACTATCGAAAAACAGCCCACCTCTTCCAAGGCCAGCGCCGATTCCATCAGGTAGGCTCCCGACTTTTTGTCTTTTCCCTGCACTTTCGGACCACCGAAGCGGTGTATGGACTGCGGAGTAAGACCAATATGTCCCATCGCCGGTATTCCGCATTCGATTACCCGCTTTACTGTTGCCGCCATCTCAATGCCGCCTTCGATCTTCACCGCCTTGGCCTGACCTTCCTTTAGAAAGCGTCCGGCATTCGCAATAGCCATCTCGACCGAGGGTTGAAAGGATAGAAAAGGCATATCGGCGATAACCAGAGCTTTTGCCGCTCCGCGCGCTACGGCGGCAGTATGGGCGACCATGACATCCATTGTGATGGGAAGCGTCGAGTCAAAGCCGTGGACGACATTGGCCGCCGAGTCGCCGACGAGGACAGCATCGATGTCGGCCTGGTCGAGGAGCTTTGCCATGTAATAGTCATAGGCGGTCAGAACAGCGATTTTCTCACCCTTGGCCTTCTTACTTATGAACGTCTGAACAGTTCTCTTTTTATCGTTCGTTTTCGACATATCCTACCTTGGGGAAAGATTTCCGGCTGGGGCGTAATACTTCTTACCAGCCATCGGCTTGCCGATCTGCTCGATCAGGTCGTCAAAGTGCTTAGGATTATTCACGAAGTCAATGTCGTTTGTTCTCACCACCAGCAGGGGAGTATCACTGTAGTTGAAAAAGAAGTAGTCATACGCTTGGTTCAGGATTTTGATGTAATCAGCGTTAATGGTTTTCTCAAATGGTAGGTTCCGTTTGCGCACACGTTGCAGCAGAACCGGCGTCGACGCTTGAAGGTATATCACCAGATCGGGGAGGGGGACATCACGTGCGAGAACCGGCGCCAACTTGTTATAGAGAGCCAGCTCGCGGTCGGAAAGATTGACCGAAGCAAATATTGAGTCCTTGGCAAACAGGTAGTCGGCTACAATCCTCTGGGCAAAAAGGTCTCGAGTCAAAAGCTGTTGCTGTTGCTGAAAACGTGAAAGCAGGAAATAGAGCTGGCAGCTAAAGGCGTACCGCTTGCGGTTTTTGTAGAAATCAACCAGAAATGGATTTTCAAACACTTCTTCGTTTACCAGCTCTGCCTGAAGTCGTTCCGCCAGCATCCCGGCAAACGAGGTCTTACCGACGCCAATCACCCCCTCAACGGCGATGTAGTTGTGCTCACACATTTCGGGCAACATGATCCTTGAACAACAAAACCGTTTGGCGCTGTTGGTCGGTGAGGAACTCGGCGATTGGTCGTTTTGCCACGGGGTGGATGAGGTCTGGCTCGATCTGCAAAAGCGGCACCATCGCAAACGGTCGGTTCAGAAGCTCCCGGTGAGGTATCGACAGGCGCTCAGTTTCAATAATCTTGTCGCCAAACAGGAGAATGTCCAGGTCAATCGTGCGCGCCTGTTTTTTGCCCTTGCCGGTACGTCCCTGCTTCTTCTCAATCAACTCCAGGCTGTCAAGCAGCTCGTTGGAAAGGTACTGATAATCCCCCATAACAACCTGATTCATAAAGGAGGGATTTTCCCCTTCCATCTCCTCCGCCTCAGAGATGTAGATACCTGAGACAGCTACTATTTCCAACCCCGGCAGCGTTTCCAGTTTGGCCAGCGCCGCCGAAAGGTTTCTCTCTCGATCACCTACGTTTGAGCCCATCAATACGTACACTGTTTCCGCCATATCAGTCCTCTATCATTCAGCTTTGCGATTACCTGCTAACTTCAAGGGATCATTTTGGGAACGCGTCAATTCCACCTCGATAAACTTGACATATCCCGGTATAGGTGGGTTCATCTTGCGAACGCGCAAAGTTACCCGGTAAACCGGAAAGGCGTTAAGTATTTTGGTCGCCAGTTTGCCTGCCAACCCCTCAAGAAGCGAGAAAGCCTTTCCCTCCACCGCGTCCCTGATTACGTGGTGAACACGCTGGTAGTCGACAGTATCATTCAGCCGGTCAGAACGACTGGCATCGGAAAGATCGACCTCAAGTTCGCAGTCAACCTCGAACAGTCCCCCTGTTTCCTTCTCCGCTGCAGTGAGGCCGTGATACCCATAGAAGGACATCCCGCTCAGACGTATGATATCTTTCATTTGTAGTCACCTAATCTTGCCAACTTACGCCTTTTCCTCAGCCGATCGACAGCGGCGGTGTACGACGCAGGTGGGGCTGTCAGGGAAAACCTCAGATACCCCTCACCGCTGCCGCCAAAGGCCGTTCCCGGCACCGCCAGAATACGGCTGCGCCTGTACAATAGGGTCGCGGCTGAGACTGCCTGTCGGCGACGTTCGATCTTCGCCCAGATAAATGGTACTGTGTCAAAACCCGACTTTTCAAGCCTTAGCATAGTCAAGAGCTTGGCTCCTTCGGCCGCATTACGGGTCACAACGGCACGAGCTTCCCTGATGAGATCGTTAGGAAACTGCCGGACCGCCGGCAGAGCCAACCTTACGTAGCAGTCCGGAACAAAGCTGGGCACGACTTGCGAGGCGAGTTCCAGACCACGCACAATCTCCCGATTGCCCACCACAAAGCCGAAGGGCAGAGCCGGAAGCCCAAAGTGATATGCAAACGAATAAACCTCCACACCTACTCTCTTCCCGCCAGTGACCGACATAAGAGAAACATGCCTCCTGCCGGAAATTGCTCCGTAAGCAACATCATTGACGACTATGATATTCTCGTGACTGGCCAACCAAGCCAGATCGGCCATTTCCTTCTCATTCAACTCAGCTCCCGTAGGGTTGTGAGGCGAATTGAGAAAGAGGATACTGGCAACATGACCGAGGCGGGTGTGAACTCGTTCGAAGTCAGGAAGCCAGCCGTTCTTTGGTGAGATGGAGTAGCTCACCGCATCTCCCCCACAGGCGGTCGTTACCCGCCGATAAAGCGGAATTCCCAGCTCCGGTACAAACGCGATATCTCCGTTGTCAATAAAAGCCAGGGCAATCGTGAACATCAGGTTGGAAATGCTCCCGCCAATGAATATCTCCTTGGAAGGCTCGACCTTCGCCCCGTGATAAGCGTGAAACCACCCGGCCAGTTCTTCTTTTAGATTGTCCAATCTCTCCTGGGCTGCAGGTTGGAGACCTCCCCGAGCGGCAAGTTGGTTCTGCCGGTCTCCAACAGGCCATGTAAAAGTAGCCAGGTCCAGCGCCTCGGTCTTCCTCACCAGCGAGCGTCGAGGTTCGGCAGGGACAAACGACCGAATCTCAGGGGCAAGTTGATAGAGTCGGCTGGCCTTGTCGATCACTACCTTTTTAACGGGCATGGTATAATAGTCTCAGGGTTTGTTGCTCCAAGTTTTCTCAAACTTGCGCCGCATTTCCTCCAGCCGCCTGAAGTCATCGGGCGGAATCGTCTCAATGTTGCCAAGCTGCCGTGCAAGAAACAGGATATGGGCATAATGCTCCACTGTTTCATGGCAATTGAAGGCTTCCTCAAGGGTGCAACCGACAGTTAAAAGGCCATGATTTCGCAAAACAAAGGCGCTGCCGGTTTCAGCATACGGAGCAAGCGATTCTGGCACGGCATCAGTGCCGGGCATGGCATAGTCAGTTAGAGGAATACTACCGATGAAAAGAACGACTTCTGGAAGAACATCCTCCGCCAAAGGAATGCCTGCGACTGCGAAAGCCGTCGTATAGGGTGGGTGCGAGTGAACGCAAGCTCCTACATCGGGCCTGGTCTTGTAGACATATAGGTGCATCAGCAGTTCCGAGGAAGGCTGGTTCCGGCCCTGCAACTGCTTACCGTTAATGTCAACAATAACCATATCTTCAGGGGACAGTCCACCCTTCGCCAGACCCGAAGGGGTAATCATAATTCGGTTGTCATCAAGACGGGCAGAGATATTGCCCTCAGTACCCACGAGCATGCCGCGCTCATAAAGCTGCCGTGCGGTATTGACGATGGCCTTGCCAAGACTGAAAGGTGATGCCATAACTGGCGCAAATTAGTGAGCTTTTCAAACGTTGTCAACAACTTGGGGCTGTCTGAGGCGAATTACACCGGAAGGTTAGGGGATAGGTTCAGCCATGATGATGCAGGGCGAGCTTGCCGCAACTTGAGCGGTAGAAATGCCTTATGGACGGAGATGTCTTGTTCGCATTGTTAATTCATTGTTTGGTAATAGGATGGCATCTGCGGTGAAATGGTGAGAGTAGCCACAGTGTTTGATAAGCAAGGAAGATTTTATTGAATCAAAGCCTGTTGTTGTGCGTTATAAAGAGTGAAAGGAATGCAGTTAGTGGAAAGATTCTTCTTGACATAGGATTTATTAGATGGTATTATACAAGGTTATCTGGTTGGAGGACTGGGTTACTTGAACGAGCATTTTTCTCCCCGCTCTGCCACAAACAAGAAGGGGTCTAAGGCGGCCGCTATTACCCTCGTGGCAGCTTTGTGTATTTTTATCGGGGTTCTAATCGCGGCGCGTTTTGATCTCTCTCCGCGAGCGGTAGCCGACCCCCAGAGTGACGTAGTGCAGGCCGGTCACTATCCCGTTGTAGAGCACGCCGGTAAGCTTGAGTCACCCTTTGTGGCCGTGGTTGAGAAAGCGCAGGATGCGGTTGTAAACATTTCTGCGCGTACCCGTGAAGAAAGGCTCCCCTGGTGGTACGGCGGTTCGGCCTACGGCACATCGTCAGGTTCGGGGTTCTTCTTTCGCAAAGATGGTTATATCCTGACCAACAACCATGTGGTGAAGCGAGCAGTAAAACTGGCGGTCCGAACGGCCTCTGGGTATGTCTACGAGGCCCATGTGGTCGGCACCGATCCCGAGACTGACCTGGCGGTGCTGAAAGTTGATCCGGAAGAGGAGATTACCCCCATTCCCTTTGGCGATTCGGACGCGCTGAAGGTAGGTGATTGGGCAATTGCTATCGGAAATCCGTTTCCCCAACAGGGGCTTGATAGAACAGTAACGGTCGGGGTCATTTCAGCCAAGGGGCGCAGCAACTTGAACTTCGGACGGGAAACACCAAACTACCAGTATTACATCCAGACCGACGCCTCGATCAATCCCGGCAACTCCGGGGGTCCATTGCTGAATCTCCAGGGTGAGTGCATCGGGGTCAACGCCGCTATCTCTACTCCGACAGGCGGCTCGGTGGGAATCGGTTTCGCTGTTCCCATCAATCTGGCCCGGGCGGTGGTTCCAGATCTTATCGCCTCCGGCAAGCCACACCGCGGCTGGCTGGGAGTCATGCTGTCCAACGTGACGGAACGAGACGCCAAACGAGAAGGACTGGATGCAGTGAAAGGGGTAAAAATTGACTCGGTAATTGCTAACTCGCCTGCTGCCCAAGCCGGCATCGAACGAGGCGATATTATTGTCGGCTTCAATAACCAGCCGGTTGACAACGTCAATCAACTAGCGGTCCTTGTTTCGACGGTTACTAGTAACGAGTCCTCAATTCCGGTAGAGGTTGTTCGTGACGGAGAACAGTTGAAGTTAACTACCGGCATCACTGATCGGGATACGTTCCTGGCCTCCTTGCAACGCGAAAAGAACCAGGATGATTTTCAGGCAGTAGCTTGGATGGGTATGGAACTGATAGATTTCACACCAGATATTGCCCGTGCCCTTTCTATTGAACATGTCGACGGAGTTTACGTTAAGCGGGTGCATGCTAACAGTCCGGCTGACTGGGCATCGATTACACCTGGTACCATAGTTTTGCAGATTGCCAAGACAACCACAAAATCTCTTGAGGATGTGGAGAAAATCGCCCAAAAGCTGGAAGGAAACACCGGCAGGATTCCTTTAATTGTACAGGAACCTGACGGGACCATTGCCAGAAAAGTCATCAGGCAGAGATAGCATGAGTTTAAACGTCTAAGCGACTTGCCCGACGGAGGCGGTCGAAGAACAACATATAGGTGGAAGGAGACAGTCAGAGATAGTGGCTAAACAATCCCTCAAATATCGCGATGAAGACCGGTCGTTAGACATGTATTTGCGCGAAATAGGGGAAACACCTCTTATTAACGCCGAAGAAGAAGTGCGTCTGGCCCGAAAAATCAAGCAGGGCGATAAAAGGTCCCTGGAAAAACTGACCAAGGCCAATCTGCGCTTCGTCGTTTCGGTTGCCAAACAGTACCAGAATCAGGGTCTCTCCCTGGCCGATTTAATTAATGAAGGCAATATCGGCCTAATCAAGGCGGCCAAAAGGTTTGATGAGACCCGGGGATTCAAGTTTATCAGCTATGCAGTGTGGTGGATAAGGCAGGCGATTCTGCAGGCGTTGGCCGAGCAGAGCCGTATTGTCCGACTGCCGCTCAACCGCGTCGGCACCCTTCACAAGATCGGTAAAATCTCCAGCCGACTCGAACAGGGACTAGGGCGGGTTCCCTCACCGGAGGAAATTGCCAACGAGCTGGAATTAACAGCAGGTGAGGTGTCCGACACGCTTAAGATTTCCAACTCGCACCTCTCTCTCGACGCTCCCTTTGCGGCTTCCGAGGATAATTCGCTTATCGATGTCCTCGAAGACGAATTCCAGCCGTCACCCGACGAGGCGTTGCTGAAAGGCTCGCTGCGAGTTGAGATCGACAAAGCGCTTGACAGCCTCACAGCGCGTGAAGCCGAGGTCATCAACCTCTACTTCGGACTCAGCTATGAAAAGGCGCTGACGCTTGAGGAAATCGGCGCTCGGTTCTCACTGACCCGCGAACGCGTGCGTCAAATTAAGGAGAAGGCGATCCGGCGGCTGCGTCATGCCTCACGCAGTCGATCCCTTCGCGCCTATCTTAACTAAGCAAGACGATTACTACCGATATCAAAACCGTCCCGGCTCCGGGGCGGTTTTTCTTGCTGTTAACCGTGCAAGCCTATGGCAGGTGCCCCTGACGCAGGGAGTCCAGTTGAGCCTCTCGCCCCTGTATCTGATCGCGCCTGACGAAATTGCCGGAGATGCGCGACGCTTTATACTTCCTCTCAACGTACTTATCCTGGTATTCCTTTATAGCCACATAGTCGCGCCGGAATCTGGGGTCGTCGTCGAATTTTGACACGCCGGTGAAATATCCGTGAGTATGGATAAAGGTTGGTTTCAGCGAATCAAAGACATAATCGTAAAAGCGCTGCTGATCTTTACCTCGCGTCCGGGCGATTGTCTTGTCACAGAGCCCCGCCAGATCATAGATACGCAATTTGGAATAGTACAGCGTCCCACCGATGTCGGGCACCAAGAACGAGGCATTCTCAAGCTGGAGAAACTCGGCAAAATTGTTGAACCTCTCACCATATGCTCTGGCAATACGTGTAAAATTCACCGCCTTTCTCAAGGAGAACTTTTCCAAGCGAGGCAAGTGTGTAGCCACCGAGAAATAAAGAATTCCCATAAGTAAAAGACTACTAAGTATCCAGCGCCATGCTCCTCGCGGCAAGCCAGTGATAAGAAAGTTACCAAGCAGAATAAAGCAGCAGGACACAAATGGAAAGAACGGTGTCGCAAAACGATACTCTCCCATCCAATCATTTGGCATGATAAGGTAAGTAAACCCTGCTGCGAAAACCATTGCCAATAGAAGAAGGTACTCACGCCAACGCCCTTTTCTGGAGAGCGCAAGGGTAAGCAAAGAGATCCATACGACCGGCACTGCCCACCACCATCGTGCCCCCAGCACACTGGCTGCAAGCTGTTGAAACTTGGTTAGGTACTTCGCCTGCATGGTGAGGGCGGGAACTAACATGCCCAGTGACGGCCCACCTTTTGCATAATACGTGTTTGGTAAGAATTCCCCAAAGTACAGGTAGCGAAAGAGTATGAAACCTCCATACACCACAATGAGCGTAGCCGCATGTACAGAGAAAGCCCTCAGCAGTACACCGACACTTGGTCGCTCCTTCGAGAAAAACCCAAGCGCAATTGTAAATGGGAAGACAAAAACGTACATGATGCCATCAGGGCGAGTCATGGCAATGCCGCCGACCAGTAAGCCCGAAACAAAAGGAGTGAGCTTTGGTAAATACTTTTTATCTATGTACGAAAGCTGCTGGTAAAACAGTACTGTTATTAGAGCTATAAGCAAGGGATTTTCCAAACCGGAGCAGGTCCAGACAGTGAATGAAGTGTTCAACGCCAAACATGTCAGGGCAGTGAAAGAAGCCAGTAAATTGCCGCCTGTCAAGTAGATCATGGACTTATTAAGGTAATAGAATGTTATCCCTACCAGGACCAGGCTTACTGTCTTAGACGTTATGAACGGATCAAAAATGTTGAACAGAAAAAAGGGGGCCATGAGAATAACCCACAGGAAATTGGAATATCCTTCCACCGGCGCAAGACCAGGCTGAGAGACTAACCCGTGTCCATGGGCCAGATTCCTGGCATAGGCAAAAGAGATTCCCGCGTCGTCCATAATCCACCCGGAAAGAGATAGAGTAAGATACAGATAAAGCAGAAATGGGACCACCAGAGTGATGATCTCCATTGCCCGCGGTGCTATGCCTCCTTTTCTGAAGCGTTCCACTATTTCCGTAACGTTAGTCTGAGATGCCATGGTCACATAAGGTGTTGTCAAGCCAACAAGTTCACATCCAGCTTGCCAGCAAATAGTAGGGGTCCTGAGCCCAAAGCAAGTCCTTTTTGTCGGTTAGATATTTCCACACTGTCAAAAGCAGTCCGGCCACCCTTGCATCAGCAAGGATGGCCGGTTCTATGAAGTCCTATGAAGTGTCAGTAGCGGGCTTACTTCACCAACATCATCTTCTTGGTGTCGACAAAGTCGCCTGCCTGCAAGCGGTAGAGATAGATACCGGATGACACCGCATTACCATCAGCATCGGTGCCATCCCATATAAGAACATGCTCGCCGGCGTCAAGAACACCATCTGTCAACGTCGTCACTCGCTGGCCCAGCACGTTGAAGATCTCCAGGGTTGCATGACCCGCCGTAGGCAGATTGAAGGCAATCTCAGTAGCCGGATTAAACGGGTTGGGGTAGTTCTGCATCAATGCATAATCATCAGGCAGTATACCTGTCCCCGCAGCAGTGCTGAACAAGTTGTCAATCCGAACGCGGCTGCTGTGATCAGCCCACTCAACATCCGGATAGACTCTGCTGCCGTCAACATAGAGAGTGACAGCATCGCCATCTTTCGGGTAGTTGGCTGTTACTTCGCCCAGCGGATCGTACCCATAGACCGGTGAGAACTTCAGAAGGCCGTCGCCATAGTGAGAACTGCCGCAGCGGACGCCGTCTTTTGTATACGCCTCGATAGCCGAGCCCGAAGTAAGCTCCATGCCGTCGAGGGTAATACCAGCTCCGTATAGCGATACCCAGGCGCGCGAGGAGATCACAGCAGTGGCTGCTATCTGAGAACCATCCTGGTCTTTGGTGGTTGCAAACGGTGGAGCAATGAATCCGGGATAGACCAGTACGTCGTCCGCCGAAGATTTAGCCCAGTAACCAAATAATGGTTTCAGCTCCTTTAGAGTGTTGAACAAGGTATCTCCGGGAAGCCATGTCAGACCGCCGTAATCGTACCCGAGAGCAACAAGTAGATTATCCAAGATTGACGCAAATCCATCCTCAACCGAGAGCGTCTCATTGGGCCAGTAGCTGACAAGGTTCCAGCCACTATAAATGACAATACTCTCTCTCGGATCAATCGGCGGACCGCAGATCTCCAGCATCGCATCGCAATTCATCTTAAACCAGTAGCCGTGGTAGTAATCTACATCAAGGAGTGTCGAGAATTCCGGCAGGTCAGGATCGTACGTCAGCGCTCCCTGGTCAAAGCCCAAGATGACTTCGACGCAAGTGCACTTGCCGAGTTGTGCCATGATCTCGTCAATGCCGGCGCTATAGGTCACGTTCCACGAAATCAGATTCCAGCCCTTATGCAGGTGGATATACACACAGGTGCTGAACTCACAGACCTGGAACTCGTCTCCGTTGGACGTCCATATGACAAGCGGATCCGGGTAGACCTCTTCGCCGTTGATCATGAGTGTAATGATATCACAGGGGTCTGCCCCTTCGTCAGCAGCGGAGTATATGTCGTCACGATAGATCGGCATAAATCCAAACGAGCCGTCCGCTCGGACAACATCCATGCCGCACAGCACACCGTCGGGATCGTAGGCGGTAATGACATCACCCGGGGCAAGAGACACGCCGTTCAGGTGAGGTTTGTCACAGTAAATGTTGATCCATTCGTAGGTGGGTGTGATGCCCGGAACCGGAGCAAATGTCGCCTCGTCACTGTTTTCTGCACACAGGTACTGGGCCGTGAACGTGATCGTTTCCGGCCGGGTTGAATCGAGGGGATTGGTAACGGTGGCCAGGTGAGTAACCGGATCAATATCAACGACAAAAAAGGTGTTACCTGAGTAACTCCAGACAATCTTCGCAGGGTCTATTCCACACGATGTATCCACATAGTCATCCAGATCGAAGGACTCGAACGGCGCATTCTGGTTAGGTATATCGAGCACAAAGTGCTCGGGCAGCACCGCAAACACCGGTGTCGTCTGGGCGGTGCGTCCGCAGCCATCAGTCACTGTGAAAGTGACCTTCTCATAGCCGCACCATCCCTCAGGATACGTAAGTGTGACCACGTTCTCTGAATCTTTAGTGATGGTAATATCGGTGTTGCCGGACCAGCTCCAAGTAATAGGGGGAACACCGACAGCATGGTCATCAAGGTCAAAGGACTGGAATGATTCGCCCATATGTATGCACTGGTCCGGGATGCCGGGTACTACAAAACCGATCCAGCCTCCACCAATTTCGTAGAGACTAGTACCACTGGTGACCCAGAAGTGTCCCATCGGCCCATAGCCCATTCCCTCAACAGGCGAAGGGTGACTGTATCCGAAGCGATGTTTCTCGATCCATATTCCGGAGCTGTCCAACCATTGACCTATGGAATCCGAGGTCATATCCGAAACCCACAGGTAACCGCCGACAAACTCCAGACCATCGTGATGGCTGCCGGCATAACTGGGATAGGTAAACTCATACTGCCAGGCCACATCAACGCCGGCCTCGAAACTATACACATCCCTCCCACGGGTACAGGTATACCACACATGGTTGATGGCATCGTACCCAAATGTCTCGCCATTGCTGGGTGGAACAGGAATAGGTTCCCTTCCGATATAAGCTCCAAAAGTCCCGTCGGGATTTTTGTACCATTTTTCAATCCCTCCGGCTCCATAATCGTCCGGTCCATAGTAAATATAGTTATCATTTACATAGAACTCAGCATGATGGCTCCCACTCCAACCGCAATCAGCACTGAAGTCATATGTTTCGATCAGGGTCAAAGTCCTCGGAGCCATTGGACCAGGATTCCAGGGGTTGTCCGGGTGCTGGTCAGGATCGGAGCCTGCCGGAATCGACACCAGGTATACATAGCAGTCTCCACCATTATCCACGTACAAATGGCCGGTGGTGTCATCTATCCAGTAACCTTCACACGCATAGCCATCTACATCAAAATCGGCAAAGACATAATACTCGTCGCCGCCACAGCCACCTGTTACAATAAGGTCTATAAAGACAAGCTGAGGCGAATTGGCAGCCTCACCAGAGGAGACTACCACTGTGTCATGATAGTGACCGGCAACCAGTGAGCTGATATCAACAGTCACATAAACCGAATCAGGGGTAGTGCCGCCTGATTTGTTAAGATCAAACCAGCTTGATGTCTCAGAAACAGCAAAAGGAATTACCGCCCCGCCGATCTCAATGACATTGAACGCCTGACTGTCGGGATTAGCACCACCTTCAGCAGCTGTGAAATACAGAATGTTAGGCGTGATGTACAGATACTGGGGCGGTGAGGGTGCCTGTTCCACATGGAAACAGTAAGGGCCACCCCAATCAGGGACTATGATCCCATCAGACTTCACCCCCCACACCCAGGTACCGGAGGGTGGAAAGAACGATGAGTCTATGCAAAGAGTGTCGCCACCATTGTCGCTGCCTGTCTCTATCCACCAGACCGGTTCAGAAAAACTATATCCAATGCCAGAGCCAGACATCGCTGCCCCACCGAAACCGATAGTGTCGCAGCCCGAACCAGTCGCACTATAAGTCTGTATCCAAAACCCGAGATCGAACCTGTTCTTAAATCCAACGGAAGCCAATGTGTCACCGGTGATAGGATAGTAATTGCCGCCATTTTTCTCATAAACCTCAAAACCATTGCTCATACCGTAAATGGTATCAAGCCCTGCAGTGTTGGTCAGGCGAAACGTGAACCTGGTTATTCCCCCGGCTTCAATAGTGTCGCTTGTCGGACTGCCTAAGATATTGGTCACATCGTCTAATACGATCTCATTGACACCGCCCGCAGGTATTACCACGAGATTCACCTCCACATACTGTGGCGAGTTCGAAGCGGTTGGAGAAACAACGGTTATCGTATCGAGATAGATGCCGGCACTCAGGCCGGAAATGTTCACCGAGACCTGGATTGTAGCATCGGTCGTACCCACACTGGGAACGGTCGAAAGCCAACCTTCGTGGTTGGATAAGGTGAAATCAAGCGGGTTGCCGTCAGAGCCGATGTTGAAGGTCCTGTTAGCAGGATTGGAACCACCCTCAATAGCGCCGAAATACAACACCGGTGGAGACACAACCAGGTTGGCCTGCACCACAGTCGGGTCATAAATGTGATAGCAATAGGGACCATACCAGTCCGGGGATAGAGTAGGCGGAGTACCCGCTGAGAGCGACCAAATCCAGGCACCGCCCGGAGGGAAGAATGAGGAGTCAATACACAGAGTATCCCCATTGGTGTGGCCTTGTGTTGCAATGTACCAGACCTGCTCACTGTAGCCGGTCTCAAAACCGGGTGCGTTCCCCGTCGTCCAAACAACAGAGACAGCAGTGGTGTCTCGGCCCAGACCGTCGAGGCTGAACTGTTGAAAAATTATGTCATCAAAATGACCATTCGGATTGAAGATGCTGTGGTAGAACCAGCCACTCGGCCCTATTGGGAGAGTGTCAAGAAACGGCGCATCAAAGTAACCGGAGGTGGCGGGATTAGCGTCACTCAGTTTCGTGTAGACCTGGAAACCGTGGGTGAAGGCAAAAAGACTATCCCCGGTGTTCTGGGTTAAGCGAAACGTGAACTTGAGTGGGGTGTCAATTTCGACTGTGTCGCTCGTGGCACTGCCAAAGAGACCCTCAACCACATCCAGTACGACCTCAGACTGGCCATGGACTAGGCCGAATGAAAAAACCATCAGTGCAGTGAATACAAGTAAAAATGAGATGCGTTTCATTTTGCACTCCTTCTTGACTTGGTTAACAGTTGGTATAAATGGTTGAGCGTTTAACATACTCTTTACTACATATTATATGATAAACTTGCACCTGCATCTGGCCGGCATTGAAGTCCGGGCCTACCGTCAGCGCCAGCTCAACTGTGTCCACTCTGCCAGGATCTGGCTGCTGCGCCTGAGTCGACATAGCGACAAAGGCAACGAAGCCAACCAGTAGCAAGAGAAGACCTCGTCTCATCTGTTGTTCCTCCACTTTGAGTTGTTAAAAGCGCCCGAAGCGCCTGGTAATAAGATTGAATTATCAACTTCGCGCAATATATCTTCGGCAGACACGGGAATGGCGTTGGTGATATCAGGTAAATGCGTCATGCAACATGACCCCTCCTTCCACTTCCACTGTTCTTACCCAAGTACAGAGCCCACATCGGGCTCCGAAGAGGAGACTTCATTAGTAGTAATTAGCATTTCAATCTACACTCTCCCCCTCTAAATGTCAATTCTTTTTTCCGAATTCCACCGCTCTTCATGCAGCGAATGGCAGCGTTTTATCAGGCAATGACTGCATAGCGCAGGACACGCTGATACCTTGCGGCTGAAGGAGCCGTCAGGTGGCAGAACGCTTAAAGAAACATCGACTTAGGTTGGCGCACGATTTGCGCAAGTTATGGCAAGACACCAGCTTCGCAGGTCATAACGTTAGTGCTTCTGAATGAGAGGGCGATCCCTGCCTTCTATCCGCCAGGTCTACCCACTGATCTAATAGGTTGGCGGACCGATTCACCGCAGTAGTTGGCCTCGAGATACAGAGGGAGCGTGGTGCTGGTCGCTTCGTTGAAATGACTCAGATCAATGGTAAGCTTGTAATATGCTTGACCAAGACGCTTCACAAGGAGAGGCCTGATTACATCCCCTGCGGAGTTTATCAAGTTTACTGAAGTTACGCACTCATCATAAAGTATGCGGAATACCAACGAGGGAGCCGCAGCCGAGGTTGGGTATGCAGGTTGGTCTAGGAAGAAAGAATCGATCCGCTGAGCCTTGATGAGTGTGAACAGTGAATCCGAAATGACAATCTGTGGATCTATCCACGCTATTTCGTAATGCCCGCCCCCTTGAGCCTCTACTCCGGATCGGTCATGGGTCCAATACTTACCGCACCCGACAACCAGCGCTGCTGAAAGGTATGAACATGATACTACCCTCATTATTAATAGGGTATATCTGGCGCGCGTCATGGGCGGTAGCCAATTTCGACCGCGTGTGTGAAGTCACCTACGGTCAATTTGAGGGTATATATCCCTCGGGGGACTTTCTCAAGCGGAAGCCATTCAAACTTGTACTTCCCTCGATTCATCAAGGAATCGACAATAGGGTTATCCACCAACCCACCCCGGCGGTTGTATATGTTCACGGAGACAACAGCCGAGTCCACCAGCAGTTCGAACCCAACGTTTGTAGACCATTTTTCTTCTGGAGGATAGATGCGGCCTGCCCTTTCCCATTCTTGGAACTGGGCCGTGACCTCCCCATAGCTTTTCCGGCCGCAGTCATTTACTACGAAGACGTATTCGCCGGGTCTGACGAATTCTCCTGAATCATCTTTTTTATCCCAATAGAAGTTGTAGTAACCCTGAGACATAAGCCGGTCGGCCAGATGACAGACAACGCTGTTTGAGTCGTTCAGGATATCGACAGTGACACGACACCGACTCTGCCTGTGAATCGGCACCCAGATACGGACCCGTTCCGCTTCTGCCGAATCAGCCGGAGGGGTAGTGGGCAAATCCGCTCGGCTCCGTATTTCGGCATGGACTATTGAAAGCGACGCCAGTAGGATGGTTGCGATACGCAGTCTAACATTGTAGACGCTCAACTTCATAGCCTGAATATCTATGTGAAACTTCCTCGGTGGCAATGAAAAACTTGAAGTCCCGTTTTAGATTACCAAGCCAGGGTGATGCCCACAAGTGAGTGAGCGGGACAAGTGCCTCCAGTTACGGCTTACACCTCCGGCATGGCGAAAGCCCCTCCCGGAGAGCTTCCTCGCGAGTGTTGAAGGTTTGATAACTTCCCGGTCGCAGGTTTCTCACCGAGGGGCAGCCGGGGCGATGGAAACGAAACGAGCCTTGTTTAGCAATATAGCGATCCTCTTTTGCTCGCTCAATGGAATGCAGGCCAACTTTCTTCTGCATAGCGGCTCGCTGAGCCATGAGCAGCTCTTTTGTTTCAGGGCGATCCAACTCGGTGTCCCGGAACAGGTACAGAAGCCCCAACCCTTTTTCCAGGATAGCCTTGTTGACGAAAATACTGTCAATATATAGGTAACCCAGCAGCCGCCCGTACTTGTCGCGACGACGACCGGCGAACTCTATCCGCGCCGTTTTCCCCAGCGTCAAATCAGCAAGAAATCGGCACGCTTCGTCATAAAACAACTGACCTTTCTCAGGGGTATCGACGGAAAGCAGGCGAAGTCGGTCACCGCCCAGCAGTTCCACTGTGTCGCCGTCTTCGATTTTCTTGATGATGAAACGATCGTCCGGTTTACCATCAAGGCCGATTTCTTCCACCAACCGGAGACACAGAATAAGAACCACCAGCAACAGGAATATCGCCCATTTATAACCGGCTCTCATTTTCCGCCTGGTCGCACTACGCTGGGTTGCCATTTACCATAACCTCCGACCAGCCGGCGCCGGTTGGGACAACCTCGATCAACTCTTCAACTCTGTCTTTGATGTCTTCAACATGAGTGATGAGAAGAACCTGGGGAAACCGGTTTTTCAGGTTGGCCAGCGCTCTAATGATCAAATCTTTTCTTTCATTGTCCTGAGAGCCGAAAATCTCGTCAAGAATGATGAAAGACCGGCTCAGTCCGGCCGACTCTGTAAGCGCCAGCGATATGGCCAGCCGCAAGCAGAGATTGGCCAGGTCCTTTTCTCCCCCGGAAAAGCGGTCAACGCCGTAATACTGACCGTAGTCCATGACCCTCAGATTGTACTTCTCGTCGAGTTCAACCAGGTTGTACTTGCCGCTCGTCATCTCCGACATCAACTGACTGGAAAACCCAGCCAGCGCGGGACGTATCCCCGCAATCAGGTGAGAGCGGAACTTGACAAATAAGCCGGCCAGCTTTTCACCGTAGTACAGGCTGGTGCGGCAGTTTTCAAGCTCCTGGGACATCTGCTCGAACCGCTTCATCTGCTCCAGCTTGCCCTCCAACTCCCTCTGATTAAGCTCATGTTCTTTGGAAGCCGACAGATACACGTTTTTGGCCAGCTCAAGCTGTTTTTGCGCTGTCTGGAAAGACTGCTGAGCCGCTTCAAAATCCTTCTCACCGAAAGCCAACCTTTCCCGTTCTGCCTTTAGGGAAGCCACCTCCTTGTCGGCCGATTCCTGCTTTTGGGTATGATCCTCAATGGCCTGCCTGACGGCCGGTAATCGGGACAACTCTCCTTTAAGCTGGTTGGAGCGCGAGCGAACTTGCTCAAGCTGTTCGGCTCTCCCCGCTAGCGAGGAAAACTGCTCTTCGTCGAAATGAGCCTGCCCCAGTTGCGCAAGCCGGCCTGAGATTTCTGACAACTTGCCTTGCAGCTCTCTCCTTCTTTCTAAAAGAGATTCCCTTTCGCTGAGACAGGCTTCCCTTTTAACAGACAATTGATAGCGCGTGTTGGCGCGGTCCTCCAAATCCCGGCAGGACTCCTTGAGCTTTTTGCCCTCCTCCTGCTTTATCTGGAGTTGCCTATCCAGCTCCGCCGCGGCTCGTTCGAGCTGGGCAAGCTCCTTTGTCAGATGCGCCCTGATCTCTGGCAAGCTGTCGCCAAGCGGCCGCAGGCAGCGATCACACACTGATTCCGGGCCGAACTGGGCAATCGACTCCATCTGTTGCTTCAGCTTCCTGATTTCGCCTTCCTGTGCCACTTTGCGGGAGCGCAATCGGCTGTATTCATTGCGTGCCTGTTCCAATCGCTGTTGTTCATCAGTAAGAAGGCCACGCACATTATCAGGAATACTGCTCATTTGTCCTTCATAATCAGCCATCATCCTGTCATTTGATGCCATCCGGCTTTCGATTTGATCTCTCTCGCGGGTAAGGTCGGCCTCCTGTTTGGTCAACGTCTGACGCATCTCCAGACGGCTCCTGGCGAGTTTCATGGTTTCCAGTTGCTCTCGAAGAGCCGGCAGATCAGCCAGCTTTATCTCCAGTTCCGACAGCTCTTGCTGGTATTGGGCCAGTCGGGACGCTTCCTGCCTAAGGTTCTGGAGCTGCTCTGAGAGGTGCACGATTGATTTCTCTTCTGCTTCGAGCCGCGCCTGAAGTTGCAGCCAGGCTGATTTCGCTTGCTGGACTCTCTGAAAATGCTCCGAGGCTCTTTCGAAGGCAGTCTGCGCCTCCTTACAGGCTGTTTCCAGACGGCTAACCCGCTGTGACAACTGTGATATCTGAGCAGTGAGCTCCTTAATCCTCAGCTCGATCCAACCTAAGTCGGCCAGTTGTTTCTCAAGAAAACCGGCCTGACGCTCATCAGAACGGGTATCTTCCTTGACTTTCCTGATAGCCCTATCGAGCCGTTCAATTCCGAGCATTCCGGCTAACTGGTCCCGACGCTTGGATGGCTGCAGATCCGACAGGGCGTTTAGCTCCTGCTGACGAGCCAGGAAGGAAGTCAAAAAGCCTCGCCAGTCAAGGCCAAGCAGTTCGCCCACATAGCGTCGGGTCTCGTTTACCCCCACTGATTCCGCCGCCGCACCCCGATACAGCTCCACTTCCGGTCGATCAGACCTGCCGGTCAGACGCCTCACAACACGATATAATTCACCATTGATTGCGAATTCCAGGCAGACTTCGCAAAGTTCCGAGGGGCCGGCAAAAACCGATTTTATTTCTTCTTTCCCGGAACGTGCCACCTGTGTGCCATACAGCGCCCAGGAAATTGCCTCTACCAGCGAGGATTTGCCCGCCCCGTTAGGTCCGATCACGCCTATGACGCTATCGGGAAAAACCAGGCTGACTTCCCTGAGAACCCTGAAATTCCGTGCTTTAAGTGAGACCAGGCGCATAGCACTACCACAAAAACCGACTTTTTCTCCGGCCTGTCAAGGTATTCGTGACTACCAAGTCGGGTAGTTACCACGTCCGCCGACGGGTGGCATTCCCAAACTCGGGGCGTGCTAAAAAACCTGTGCCTGGCACATGTCCACATCTGCCGCGCACAAGATTAGATCTACACCAAATGAGGTCGCCATTCTCTAACTCCGCGTAGCGGCGGGCTTTACGTCCGCCGGTGGCATCGCCACTTTTAGGCGGGAGACAAGCCCCCACCCTACGCGAGTAGGCATCATTGCCTTTTGGGACACCCTTTCCACGTCTGCCGGTTGTCGCGCACAAGATTAGCATAAAACAATACAAAAATAGCCTTCATTAAACCGATAGAAGCAAAGAGTCCGCTAACACCCTGAATAATTTGGCAAAAAATTCCCATTTTTGTCTTGACAAACTGTGGAAAACAATTAACTTTCTTATGAGCGTGTGTTAAGTTACAAGTGAATCCGAGAGCCACAAGTGTTTCATGTTGTAACACCTACTTACCTCGAGAAGACTGTATAATGCTAATGAAGTTGCCGTCAGGCAGGTCCGTAGGGGTCTGTCCAACGGGCAAGATTCTTTCGGTACCCAAATCAGCCGAGCGGTAATTCATTCTCTGCATTGTATAGTTAGTGTCTGTAACACTTTCCATGTTAAGTCCTTATCTGAAAACCATAAGCCTTTGGCTGACTGATGTCAGTTATATAGGAGGTGAAACATATAGACAATTGGCTGAAAATAAGAGCGCAGAAGCATGAAACTTTTGATACAACAGGGGCTTTCAAGGCTCCGACTCCAAAAAGAAGAGGAATTTAATGAATTCGTTGGCTAAAGTTCGTATACGGTTTTTCCCTAGACATTCTTTCTTGCCGGATACTGGCAAAATGCCTCATGACTGCCGATATTATGGTCAGTCCGGTAATTTGCCAACTTTAGAGAACACGAATTCACACTCTTTCCTTTTTTAAGGAGGAATTAAATGTTGAAAAGACTGATAAGCGCAGTATTCGTTCTGAGTCTTGTCTTGGCTCTGAGCGGTACGGCAATTTCAGATGTAGTTAAAGGCGAGTTGAACCCTGTCATCAAGGTGAATCCAAATCACGATCGATTTGTGAACCTTGCCGATGCCAGACCGGAACAACCTGCCTTTAGAAAACCAGAATCGGCCCTCAAGCAACTGCCTGGCGGTATGACGGCGCCTACTCCTCCTCAGACCTACTTCTGCGATGTTGAGGACTACACCAACGGTGTTCCATACTACTACTGGCCCATCCCGGATGTTTATGGCGACGACCTGTTCAACATGCGGTTCACATCTATTCCTGACTACTACTGCACGTTGATGGTCGCCGACTACCTCATGTACGGCACGGTGATGGTTGGCACTCCTGACATGCGCTGCTTCCTCTGGGATGACGACGGCTTCGGGTTCCCTTTCGCCAAGCTCGACTCGGTGGACATCCTGAACGCAAGTCTCCCGACCAGCGGTATTGCGTACGTCGCTGCCGACTTCACCCCTGCCGGCAATGCCAGCGGCAACTGGTGGGTCTTTACCGGTGAGAAGTACCACTATGGGTGGACGATCCTGGGTAGCCCTGGAGATACCCTGGCTATCATCTCAGACGACGCTACCGGTCCGTATGTGGGCGAAGAGCGTTCCAGTGAGTTCTGTGGTGGTATGTGGGGAACGATGCTAAACGACTGGGGAATTGATGTATCATTCTTCATCCTCTCCGAGCGTTGCTGTGGAGAAATACCTTATACCGATTGCTATTGGCAGTATTACTACACAAACGTTGCCTATCTCTGGCGGGCGCCGCATCCCGTCTATGGTGACCTATCCTATGCCATGCGCCATAGCGTCAAAGGCGCGGAGACCCTCCAGGTCGTAGATGTCGCTATCTATGACGATGGTACTGGCAACTGTGGTAATGACGACGTTATCATAACCATCTACGACGATGCCGGCGGCCTGCCGGGCGCTCAGATTGCCCAGGTAGTGAAATCACCACCTTATGCCTTCTTCCCGTCATGGGAGAGATTCACGTTCAACCTGGTATTGATCCCGGGTTACAATATCACCATGAATGACTTCCATATCGCCTTCTCATCCAGCGCCATTCCCGGCAGCGGTGACTATGAAGCCTGCTTGTCATCCGACGGCACCGACGGTGTCGGACGTTCCACGTGCGATGAAGGTGGTTGGATCGACATGCTCACCTGCTGGGGCCTTGACGCCAACTTCCTGTTCGACGCCTACCTCTGCAAAGACGAGTTCTATGAATGTGCCTGGAACTGGTGCTATGTCAGCCTCGACTGGTTCTGGCGCCTGCCTGATGCCTATGGTGACTATGCACATGCACAGAAATTCCATGGTGAAGGTAAGGAGTGCCGGGTACATGATGTCTGCTGGTACCTGTATGACAACGGTGACCCAAACATCTACACGACGCAGTCCGAGATTCAGGTCTATAGCGACGCTGGTGGTCTACCCGGCGCCAAGCGGGCTGGAATCACAATCGGACCGGGGTCCGGTATCCCATACCAGATCTTCCCGGCAGCGATGTGCGTCGACTTCGAGCCTCTCAATGTTTACGTCACTGGAGACTACTGGGTCGGCATCGAGTCGTTCGGTACTGACGAGACCGACGGCATCCGTACCCTGTCCGATAACGGAGGAGGCGGCTGCGTGGACGGCCTGGCGGAGAACTATGCTGGCGCTTGGGAGCTCCTGTATCCCTACTGGGGTGGCGGTATGCCGCAAGACATTGCTGGTATAGTCGAAGCCTTCCACTGCTGCATCCCCTATACCGGACGTATCTGTGAGCCCACAGGCGAAGACTGGTACACTTACCAGCATGACTACGCCCGTACCGGCGCTTCCTTGAACCCGGTCGGCGATGCCTGGTGCGACCTGACGCTCAATTGGGCCTATGAGGACCCGAGCAGCGGCGTCAGTTTCTGCGGACCAATCATTGCTTATGATAAAGTCACCTGCTCATTCAGTGATCACTATATCACGTTTGATCTGGCGACCGGAATGCCCATATATACGTTGCCTTACGACGGGACAATGATCGGCAGTAGTATTCGGTCGACACCGACCGTAGCTACTATTGCGGGTTACCCTGATCCTGTTCTGTTCGCATCCGGTGGCAGTTCATTCGCCATTATGGCGTATGACTATAACACCGGCGCTCTGATCTGGAGCCGCGACCTGGGCACTGTTGGTCCTAGTGGAGTGTGGGGCACCACCCGTTGGGGCCGCTTTACCGTCGTGAACCTCAGTGCAATTGACTATGTCTTCTGGGGTACTGACGACGGCAAGGTTGTCGGCGTTGACGCTCTAACCGGCGTTCTCATGCCCGGCTACCCGGTTGACCTCTCGTACTCTACCTATGTTTCCGGCGTTACCGATGGCGAGAATCTCTTCTTTGGCACCTTTGCTACCGGTGTCGAAGGTGATCTCTACTCGATAAACGCCGCCACTGGTGGTTTCAACTGGCAATTGTCCGTACCACCCGCTGCCGGCCTGCAGGGTCCGGTCGTCTGGACCCATGCCAATGGCTACAACAACGATGAGGGCTTCACTGCCGGTATATCCTATGAGAATGGCGTTATATATGCCAACTCGCGTGCGGAAGCCGACCACCCGACTGATGGTCTGTTCTATCGCCTTAATTCTACCAATGGAATGCTTGTTGGCTCCGCGACGATTGCCAACCGCGCCTATTACCAGACTCCAATCATCGATGTCAACCATGTCTACATGCCTTCCTTGACCCGATGGGTCGGCGCTCCGGCCGGTGGCAATATGTATGCCGTCAAGAAGAGCAGCGGCGCTATCGAGCGCACCTTTACCAGCGCCAGCGGTGGCCGCTACTACGTCGATGGCATCCTTACCTGCGAGCCGGAACCCGAACCTGATCTGCTTTATGTGTTCAACGAAGACGGTTTCCTCAGTTGCGTCAATGCCGTAACCTTTGAGGAAGTCTACCGTCGTCGTATTGATCATGGTGGTGGCACTGCTAACCTGGGTATGGCCGGAGCGATCGCTCCCGATCCCGGCACTGGTGAAACCCACGTTTTGTTCGCCACCTACTGGGGCGACCTGTTCGACATGACCAAGCAGGTAGATCGTCCGCGTTTACAGATCCAGACCTACAGCCCGATGACTGCGGTTGAGTTCGGTCCGGCGACAAGCCTGCCGGTTTCCATCCCGGATGTTTACGTGAACACCGGTTGCGCTAACCTCAACTTTATTTCCGTGACGGCAGACGAGGTCAACCCTGGTACGACGATCCCTGACTTTGCTTCGGCCAACACCGTTGACCCGAGCTTCATGGATCGGGCGGCGAGTATCGCCGATAAGCTGGCGCGGGATGCCTTCCTGTCCAAGTACCTGCGTCCGAACGAGAATGTCCTTGACGAGAACAACATGGTCTCGGTACGGGAGATGGACCTCAACAAGGAGAGAATCAACCGCGCTGCTGCCGGCTTCCCTCCGTATCTGAACTCGGTTGTCCATCCCGCAGCAGGTGACGTTTTGACCCCCACCGATCCTCCAATGGCCATCGATCTGGATGTCATTCAGACCGCTATCAACCGTGGTCCACAGTGCTTCTATCTCTCTCTGGAGACTGACGACCCCGACTTCTTCCTGAATAATGTCACTATGCAGCCTGTCCAGCATGTTTGCCTTGTCGGTGGTTGCTTGATCGACTCCACCACGCTGTACTTCGGCGTGGGTCCTGCTAATGAGCAGTTGGTGACAAACACCGGTCGTTTGGGCACTGGTGACTGGGGCGATGGCCCTGCCGGCTACAACTGCTTCTTGATCGACGGCGATGGCGCTTCCTACTACCAGGGCGCCTACGTGTACGCGGTGAGCACTCATCGTGTTGCCGTACACACGCAGGATTGGACCTCTGGCGGCGGCGAAATTGACGCCTTCGTCTCCATGCAGCCGGATCCGAACTGGTGCGACGACGCTTGCAAGCCGTATCTCGATGCCGGCGTTTCGCTGGGCGAGATGACCACTGACGGCGGCCTGAACTACACCACTGTCACGGGCGACATGGTTTGCAAGAGCTTCCTCGATTCCGTCCAGAACTTCGATCTCGGAGGCGGATGGGATTGGGAGAACTTCGGCGCTCCGTTCGACAACGACTCCACCATGGGCCTCTACTGCAATGGCCGCGTGGTTGGCGCCGTTGGTGTACCTGAGCTGGCCAACCTGACGCTCGAAATCCTTGAATTCACCGAGCGTAACGGCGATTCCGTCAAAGGCTGGTACCTCAGTGAGATTTGGGACTGCGATGTAGGCGGTGACTCCGCTACCATGGATGCCAGTATCTCAGCTGGTTGGGCGTACAACCGTCCGGCTGAGGATGCTGCATGGGGTCAGATAAAGATCCCGTTTGGTGGCTGTGGATACGAACCGTTGATTAACTACCACGGCTTTGCTGGTGTGTCAGGTACACCTGGCAACGGTTTCTGGGGTTGGGGAATCTTCTGGGATTCCTGCTACAACTGGATGCAGTATCCTCCAGGTTTCCATGCTCCGGATGCCGGCCAGATGACAACCTCTGACGCTGAAGCGATGGCTACCTTAGCTAAGAAAGACTTCGGTCCGAACGAGACATACATCATTGGTGTCGCCCACTTCGGTCTGAGCGGTCTGACTGACGCTACCGATCCCGCTGAGATTGCTCCTCTGGCCCACATGGTCAACAAGTGGGCCGGTTTCGGTCGTGGTGACGTGAATAATGACGGTTCGGTTGACCTTGCCGACATCATTTATCTTGCCGCTACCGTTAACGGCGGCCCCGGCGCTGTGCCATTCAAGCACTTGAGTGATGTCAATAATGATAGTCTCATCGACATGGCTGATGTGAACTATCTCATTGCATATTACTTCGATTGCGGGCCGTGCCCGGTCGGTAACTGGATCTTCTAAATCGAAGAAGTTCAGTTACGCATAAATAAGAAGCGAGGATTTGTTCCTCGCTTCTTTTTTTGTGTCCCCAAGCTGCCGGCGGCATTATTATAGCACCAGCATGAAGAATTCCGAGGTTGACAAAAACACCGCAAGCGTTTCCGCTCTATTGGACGATTTATTTGAGGTCCAGGCCGTTTACAGGCAACGCGAAAGTCTCGTTTTCAGTCTCACGTGCCGTTTCGACCGGCGAAGATCGGTGCCGCTGATAAAAGATCGGCTCAAACTGGCCGGCTACAAGTTCACGCTCACCGAAGGTGAACAGGCCTTGTTCCTGACCATAGACCCGAAACAACACTTCAGAATCCCGACTACAAACGTGGTCCTGTTTGTCCTGACGCTTTTCTCGGTCTATTTCGTTCCGGTCTTCCTGCGCAACCTCCCTCCGATCATGTATCGCCTCGTGAAACAGGCAGCAATCCCACCGCAGACTTTCTTAGAAGAGATGCGTTTGACCCTGGACGCCATACCTCTTACGTTCCACGCTACATTGCACGACCTGGCTCACGGAGCCGGCATAGTGTTCACGCTGGCGCTCATTTCTATTCTTTTCGTCCACGAAATGGGCCATTTCATCGCCAGCCGACGTCGGAACATTATTACGTCATGGCCGTACTTTATCCCTGCGCCAAATATCATTGGCACGTTTGGAGCCGTAATTACATCGAAATCTCCCTTCTGGAATAGACGCGACCTGATCGAGGTCGGCGCGGCCGGACCTATCGCCGGGTGGGTGGTGGCGATTGGCTGGCTGTTGTGGGGTTTATCGCAGTCGGCTTGCCTGCCGCTTGAAGCGTTTACTCTCAAAGATATGGTTTTCTCGCTTGACGGGGAGTCAATCATCATGCGCATAGCCACCCTTGGGCTGGTGGGAGAGGCTCCACAGGGCTCTTACTATATGCTGTCCGAGGTGGCCTTCGCGGGATGGGTCGGTATGCTCGTCACGGCAATAAACCTGCTGCCGATCGGTCAATTGGATGGCGGCCATATTCTGTATGGACTGGGTCGGCGCAGGCAGTTCTTTCTGGCTCGTATTGCCATGGTGGCGCTGATTGTCCTGGGATTTCAGTCATTGATGTGGTGGTTCTTTGCCGCTTTTGGGCTCTTCTTTGGGGTAAAACACCCTCCCACACTGGATGACAGTCGACAGCCGGGAGGCGTGGCTATGGCCATGGGGATAACTTCACTGGTTATACTGGTGCTCTCGTTTACACCGGTACCTTTTCACTGATCGGCAATTCGTGCAAAAAGCTGGGGTCTTCGTCTCTACCGTACATCTGCCGAAAATCAATCTGCTCCTCCAGCAACACCTCAACGAAGACGTCCACGATCTTGGGATCGAACTGTATTCCCCTATAGGCGATCAGCTCTGAGATCGCTACTTTGAGGTTGGCCCCCTTTCGATATGGCCGATTGGCCATGATGGCGTCGAAGGCGTCCACAACAGCCAGTAGTCGTCCTTCTATTGGAATATCTTCACCTTTCAGCCCCCGAGGATAACCCGTCCCATTATATCGCTCGTGGTGGGCTATGATGTAGGGAATAGCCGGTTTGAACAAGTCAATACCCTGGATAATCTTGAGCCCCATCTTGGGGTGGTTGTTCATCAAGCGGCGTTCCTTCTCGGTGAGTTTGGTTATCTTATTCAGGACTGAGTCAGGCACGCCTATTTTCCCAATGTCGTGCAATGAACAACCCATTGCGAGGTCATTAACTTGTGAATCATTCCACCCTAGGCGATGCGCCACCAGTCCTGCCAGCTTGGAGACGCGATCGGTATGTCCGGCTGTGCACTTGTCACGCGCCTCGATCGCCTTTGCCAGACCCTGGATGGCTTGCAGGTATGAGGACTGCAGGTCCTGGTATAGCTGATGGTTGGCCATGGCTGACGCCGCTGAGTTGGTCAAAATTGTTAGAACATCCAACTGGCCAGGAGTGACATCGTCGAAGCGTGTTTGTATTAGAAGGTTGATTACGCCATGGAGCTGACGCTGGATGAAAATGGGTTGAGAAATAAATGTTCTTATGGCTGCCCCGTTTTCTTTTGTTACTGCCTCCGTCTGAATCACAGGCTTGGCGCTCTTCGTGTAGGCGAACTGCTGGAGTGTCGTCTCGTCAAGTACCTCGCCGTTATACTCTTGCTCCTCGGAGTCGCATATTTTTCGCAGAGGTTCTTTGCTTTGCGGGTGGATCTCGATTAAGCCGGCCGCGCTGGCCGACATTTCCCTTTTGCAGGCGCTGACTACCAATTTCAGAAACTCACCGATCTGAATTCCGGTCTGGGAAGCGTTGGCAATCTTGAGAAACTCCACCCGCTCCTTTAGGCGCAGGTTCTCTCGTACAATCCTCTGATGCCTGAGACCTCGATTGACCGTCGCTTTCAACAGATCCAACTTGAAGGGTTTGACCAGGAAATCAAAAGCGCCCTTTTTCAGTACCGAAATAGCCGTCTGCACCGTCGGATAAGCGGTCATCAGTACAACCACTACGTCGCTGTGATTGGCAAGGGCGGCCTCAAGAATCTGTACCCCGGAGTATTCTCCCATGATCAGATCAGTGAGAACAAGGTCGACCGGATGCTTTTTGATATACTCCAGGGCCTGTTGTGGATCCGAGAGAGAGACAATATGGAAGTTCTCAGATGAGACAGCCTCGACTATGATCTCGCAAATATGCTTCTCATCATCAACCACCAAGATGTTGGTCTTCTTGTTGTCTTTCATTGTTGTCCTTTCGAGGCTAGGGCCACAATGCATCTATCGGACAGAGGCTATGAAAGGCCACCGGTCGAACGGCTTTTGTATAAAGATTGATCGCGACAGGAACAGACCTACAGTTGGGAAAGGGCAATATCCGCCTGGTAAGACGAGCGCACCAGGGGCGCTGAAACTACGGTCCGTATACCTGCTTCTTGGGCCTCTTCCCCCAGCCGGACAAACTCCTCCGGATGCAGGTAGGCGGCTACCGGGAAATGTTGTTTTGACGGAGCCAGGTACTGGCCAATAGTCAGGATTGACACCCCGTTTCGAGCCAGGTCTGCAAACACTAGTTTGAGTTCGTCAGACGATTCCCCCAGACCAACCATAAGGCCGGATTTAATAACCGCTTTTGAATTCTCCTGCATCCACTCAAGCAATCTCAGTGAACGCTGATAGTCAGCAGAGGGCCTGACCAGTGGATAGAGCCGTGGTACTGTTTCAATGTTGTGATTGAAGACATCGGGGGGACTATCAGGGATTATCCCCCAGGCTTCGAAGGAACCCCTGAAGTCCGGCGTCAGTATTTCAACGGTCGCCTCTGGAAGGGACCATCTGTGTTGGCGGACTGTTTCAGCAAACTGGGCCGCGCCGCCGTCAGGCAGATCATCACGAGTTACCGAGGTTATAACAACGTGCTTGAGTTTCATCTCACGGGCTGCTTCGGCGACCCTCCTCGGCTCGCTCTTATCTGGCGGCTCAGGTTTTCCAGATTTTATATTACAGAAGCGACAATTGCGCGTGCAAACAGGCCCCAAAATCAGGAACGTTGCTGTCCCTCGAGCAAAGCACTCACCTCGATTGGGGCAGTTTGCCGCCTGACAGACAGTGTTCAACCCGTGACGTTTGAGCAGGCGGCTGACGTGGCCGTAACTCGGGCCGGTGAAGGCTTTTACCCTTAGCCAGGCCGGTTTACGCTTAATCTGGTTGTCGCCAAGATGCTTTTTCATGGGCTGTGCCGGGTACTCAATGCTCGCAAAGTCACGTTCTGTCCGTTTTTTCCCATCAAGTATATGCCAAAACGCTCGATAATCAAGAGAAAGGCAAAGACTCAACAGGATGAGGAGATACCTGATGCCACGTCTGCCAGTCATCATAAGTAGTCTGGTTCTCTTACTGCTTGTTGCACAAACCAACGCCGACCAGCGGAAAGAAGCTAAGCTGGTCAGAATTGGCGACTTGCCGTCACAGGACATACGAATCAGACCCTCTCTGGCGACAGCTGATTCCTGCGTTGTTCGCCATGACAGTGGGATGGTGTGGAAAATCGATGGTTGGGTTACGGGAAACGAATTATACAAGGGATATCTTGATCCCGCTGCCAGTTGCGAGGGACCATATCCGTTTGCTGTGACGGAAATCGTCATGCCGATATACTTTTTCGGCTCTACCCCAATGGGAGTCTCGGTTGATATCGAGGGTGTAGATAACACACAGCCTGGTTGTCCTTTTCCCGGCAACCTGCTGGCCATCTCCAGTGAGTACCAGGTCCAGATACCGGGAACGGGACTGTATGAGATATGGGTACCGTTGGATTCGCCGTACGTAGTGAATGGTCCTTTTTTCGCCGGGTTCTTTATAAGTAACGCCCTTGATCCGGCCGACAGTCCCGCTGTCATCATCGACGATATTTCCGTTTTATGCACATCGTACAACATCTGGGATGAGAGCATCGGCTTTGTTGATCTGAACAACAATGAATTCTGGAACTTCCCGGGACGCCTGGTGCTGTATGCCGTCGGTTTCCCCGGTGGAAATGGCGGTTACCAGCCTGCTCCGGCCCTCACCTTCGTAGCGCCCGGTAATAGCGACACCCTCTTTGGTTCTGTCGATCTGTGGGCCTGGGATACGTCCGGCTCGGAGATCATCGACTATGTTTCTTTTGAGTGTTCCTCAGGCGGCGGTTATTCTGAAATCGGGCGCGACTATGACGGTCTGAGGCCATTGCGTGATGGCGTCAATAACCCCGGCAGCGGCGATGGATTCAGCTTCAATTGCTATTTCTCCTCAGTCTCTGAAGGCATACATACCCTGCGTGCAACCGCCTATGATACTTTGGGGCGAAGTTCCTCTGACAGCATAACCGTCTACATTGAACCGACACCACCAATTCCCACTGTAACTTCTCCGCCCAACGGTTCGGATTTCTGCACGCCATTAGAGCTTCTCATGACCACAAGCGACGAAGACCTCTCATTCATACAGGTATTTAAGCGCGAAGCTCAGACAGATTACTCTGCCGGTATGGTGACGCTGGACCAGTCGACGCTGGGAGATGCCAACGGCAATCCCGGTGACGGCAACCATGCCGCCAACGGTGAATTCGGCGATTACTACTGCGGGCCGGTGGCAGCCGCTATCGCCATCAAACTCTGGTTCGACCGAGGTTACGAGCAACTGATGAAACAGGGCTTTGATATCCTTCCTATCGACACGGTGGCCGAACGCTTGGCGGAGAAATTTGAGACGAGAGAAAATCTCGGCACCTACGACGAAAACCTGCTTCAAGGGATCAAAGATTACTCCGTGACGCATGGCAATCACCTCTCTTTTGAATACCAGAGAAACCCCGACTATTTTCTTCTTCGCGCCTGGGTTGAGGAGGAAGAGAAAGCCGTGATAATTGGGCTGGGGGGAACGCCGGGCGTCTGGCTGGCAGTTGATGGCTTCAGCGAATGGCAACAACCGGATGGCAGTTATCTTGTCCGGGTATCCAACCCACTTACGGGAACTATGATAAACGTGCCTATGCGCAACAACCTCAGCATAAACGAAGTCTACTTCAATGGGGGTTGGCAGCGCGTGGATCTGATGATGTCGCTTATGGCCAATGATTGGACTGTTTCGCGGAGCTTCATCGGAGCGGATTTCAGCGGGGCCGATGGCTGGTCGCTACCCTGGACACCATTCGGGTTGACTGAAGATAACCCGTATTTCTTCCGCAGCGTCGGGCAGGACGCCGGCGGGTTATATGGATCGCAGGTGGTGCTGTTTAGATACAACTGCTCGCAATCTTATACTCCCGGTGACTATAACAATGACGGTGACGCTAACATCCTTGATCTTGACTATCTGCTGCAGTTTATAGCGTTAGATGGTCCCCCGCCTGTCGGAGGGGCCGGTCGAGCCGACGCCAATTGCGACAACAATGTCAACATCGCCGATGTTGTCTACTACATGAACTACCTGTTTGGCACTGCCGGAACGCCCTGCTATTGAGTGTGGCCGAACACTCCGGCTTATCCTGCCACTCCATGAGCGCACATGTGGCCGGCGTACGTTTTGCTCGTTACGTCAGGTCTTGGTTCGCCCCCGGCGAGGTGTGGCCCGACGGAACTCTGCAATACTCCAAGGGGTAAGGAAAAGATTGACAGCTCTCGGTAGCCGAACTTACTTTGTTACATATTTTTTCTAAGATCGACAACCACCATTGTCCCAAATAGAAAGGACATATCATGATCAATAACCCAATAATCGAAGCTATGCTTAATCGCAAATCAATTCGTCAATACAATGATGAATCACCATCTGACGAGGTCATAGCAGCCATTGTTCGAGCCGGACAACAGGCTCCGTTTGCTTCTCAGCTATACAGTCTATTGCTGTCACGCAATAAAGACAAACATCCCTTCAAAGCACCCTTGTTGTTTACGATTTGTGTCGATTTCCATAAGCTGGAACACATCATGGCCAGACGACACTGGCAGATGGTTACGAATGACCTTCTCTTGCTGCTGTTTGGAATTCAAGATGCCTCTTTGATGGCAGAAAATATGGTAATGGCGGCTGAGAGTCTGGGATTGGGGAGCTGCTTTTTGGGAATCTTTCCTAATATAATTGAAAGAATCGTAAAGGAGTATGAGTTGCCCAAACGTGTGTTCCCATTGGTACGATTAGCTATGGGATACCCGGCGGAAAACCCGGCTTCTCGACCGCGATATCCTATGGACTTTGTTCTCTTTGAAGATAAATACCCTGAGTTCAGTGAGGAAATGATCACTAAAGCGATGATGGAAATGGATGAAGGATATATTGCCCAGGACTACTACCGCGAAGCAAACTACAAGATTCCTCTGGAAACGGACCGTAAAGAAACATTCACTTTTACCAACTATGGGTGGACTGAACATATTTCTCGGAAATGGGGGCAGTGGGAGGCTTCACCAAAGAATCTGCTTGAGCAGTTTGCAATGTGTGGCTTTCATATTCCAGAGACCAACATGAAGGAAGCTGAGTGATTACAGTATGGTGTGTCTCGTCAGAAACTCTGAAACCTTTTGAGTAAAAGACTGAGATGTGCTTTTTTTAATGTAGCGTCAGGTCTTATCCAGCAGGGTAAGATATTACCTGACGCCATTGTTTCTGTTATGGACGGTTTGTCTACTTGCGAGCCGCTGCAGCGCTGATCGCCCGTCTGGCGATCTCCGACGATATTCCGCAAATAGCAATCAAACGGTCGACCGCCTCGTCAAGGTGCTTGAGCCACTTCTTGTCCGGGTATTTGTTCCTCAGATCATCGGTTACTTCATCAGCAATCGTGGCAATGAAATGGGCGTATTGCTGCCTTCTGCCTACCTTGAGGAAGGGAATGACATACTTGTTTGCGGCAAAGCCGGCCAGCAACATCGCCACTGAGCCCAATATACCGACCCATGAACCCGGATCCGACAATAGTGCTTCCACTTTGTTCCTCCTTCTGTTGAAATCGTTAATGTTTATCTTTTACCGAGATACTCTACCATGTCAGTCGCCATTGCGTAGAATCAGGCACTGTTAGGCGTTGCCTGAGAATCGTTCCATCGGTACGGCTTATCGTAAACTCGTACTTAGTGCCGGGGGGGATGAGTGAGTCCGATGGTATCAGGTCGAGGTAGAAGTAACCGGAGCTGTCGGTAGTTGTTGAAACTGAGTAGGGTGACACAACCACTACTACATATTGCACCACCCCTGAAGGAAGACATGCTGTTACCGAAGCCCCCTCTTCCGGCTGCCCGGTGATATCGTACAGGAAACCATACACGCGACACAACTGCGGTGCTGATGGAGACCCCGGATCAAACTGGTCTCCGAAGATGGTATCGCTTCCCGTCCCGCTGACGACGATGGTGTCGTAGGCGTCAAAGGAATAGCCCGGGGCTGTCGCCACTACGACAAAGCTATCGGCATCGAGGTTAAACATTGCCGTGCCCTCGTTGCCGGTTCTGCCGGTTGCTATGAGCGAGGTCTGGCTCACATTACGCACCGCGAGGGCTGCCTGTGGGACGGTCTGGCTGACGGAAGAATCAAAGGTTACGACCGTGAATGAATAGGCCCCCGCGCCGCCGCTTATTCCTGAGACCTCGGTGTCGAGATACTTGCCGAAGCTGCCGCTTGTAGTGTGGTTTATCTGAGGGGCGTTCCAGACCCAGCGAGCCATGGACGTGGAATCTCCTGAACCGCCCATTTCCGTGCGGTTGGAATCGACTGCCCCACCCTTCACATACACGGAGTCTCCTATGAGCGCTATCTGGTCGGACAGCTCCTCGCTGATGATCTGGAACGAGTATGTATTCGGAGTGAGAAGATCCCCGTTGTTTTTCTTGGCCAGTAGGGTGATAACATAGTGTCCGGCAGCGCCCGAACCGTCAATATCGGACACCTGCTCCGCAAACGAGTAGAACTGCTTTCCCCTGACGGTGGTGGAGGTGATGCGGCTGTCAGAAGACGCTACCGAGTCTTTGTATACCACCGTTCCAGTTGGTCCTGTTACCAGGATATATAGCGAGTCCGCTGTCGTCGGATTGCCGATGCTGTCCAGTGAGTAAAAAACAAACGACAGCGAATCCTCGGCGGTTGGTGATGAGGTTGAGTTGTTGACAATTGATGCCGACAACGTTGCCGCTGTTAATATCAAGACGATTGTGAATGCAATGATTCGCATAGGCCCTGTTTGCATTTCTTGTTACATCCTCCTTTGCTTATAGCCATTGCTTTGACTAATCTGTAGGTTGAGTTTTGACTGTTTTCATCACCCTTCGACTCCGCTCAGGGTGACTTGAACAATGATCGCTTACCTTGCACAAAATGAATATCATTAAACACCACGCTGGTTCTTCCCAAGAGATTTTATCATACGAAGCCGCCATGAAACCGCAGCACCACCGTAGTATAGAATCACCAACGGACCACTGGCGCTGTCGCCCTCGGTGGCGTTGAAGGTTTTCATGGTGGTATTGCCTGGGAAAGCATTTTCGTTTATCAAAATCAGACCGTAGGCACTACCGGAAGTATCCCAGTAATTGAGGATCCTGTTGAAATCGCCAAAAGCGAAGTACTGACCGGTGTCAGTTACTGTAACGGTACAAGCTATGGCAGTGGTGTAGTCACCTCCCGCAGAAGACCAAACGGAAGAATCTCCATCACCTACATCGAGCCAGGCATGGTTCCAGGTGGCTCCACTGTCTGGGTCGGGGTAATCGCCGAGGTTGTACGACAGCTCCGTCCCCTCGTAAAACTGCGTAGTCACCGGATAGAGGAAAATTTTGCGATCGACTCCGTCGGCCTCACCCTTGCAGTATAGCAACAACTTCGAAGAATCTGGCATGGTTCTATCCCAACCGGGAAGGCTGAGCAATGTTCGCCGCTCGGTGCTTACACCTGAGACACCCACTTGCAGACTCGTAATCGAACCCGAATTGTACCGACGGCAGTCTTCACCCGTGATTTCGGAATTGCAGTTAGCCCACGAGTAGATAGTGCAGTCCTCAATATCCGATGTCCCTTTCAGCGTGTCTACCGCAGCCGGGATACTGCACACAGGTGTGACAAGCGCTATGATGATCGCGCAGATTGTCCTTCCTTTCATTTAGGCTCCCTGGTCTGCCGCTTTTTTGAGACCCGTTTTTTGTGCGTGGGTGGTTTTACGTCGTCTTGTCGCAGTGCTTCTTGACGTATTCTCTCCAGCATTCTCCAGAACCGCTTCTGTTCGGAGTCGCTGGGAGCCAGCTTGCGTCTCAATTCGATCATCTTGATAAAATCTCCCAGTTTGACATGTTCCTCAACGCTTCTTAGGAGTTCCCGATAGTAACGCCTGATCAGATCATCAAGCATTGACAGATCATCTGGGAACTTGGCCGAGTTCCGTCCGGCGCGAGGCATCTTAGCTACCCAACTCAACAACCAGAAGGTCGGCCGTTACTGGTCCTGCGGCTTCCGGGTCGCGGGCAATCTTGAATTTCATTTCGGATTCTTCACTGACGATAAAAGCCGAGTCTCTGCCTCGACCACGAATGATAACCCGCGGCGATGCGATAATTGATGGCAACTGGTTTCCCCGATGATCGGTTAAGTCGCTGAAGGTTACCTCCTGCGCCGTGCCACCAATATCTTGAGAGCCATACAGTACTGTCTTGTCGGATGCGACCTTCTCTATGGTCAGGAATTCGATCTCCTCCCAAACAGGAAGCCCCCAGACGACGAAACCGGGTACAAACCAGGCCCTGCGAGCCGTCACTCTTTCAAATCCTGTAGTCATTTGTCCTCCTTTAACTGTGCACCGGCGGTGTGGGACCATCGAACGGCGGGCGGAATGAACTCAGCAGTTGCTCCGATCGCTCGGCGTAAGTCTCGGCCAGCTTTATCCAGGCCAGAGCGGTGCGATCTTCTCCTCGCAGACTGGAAAGTTCTCGGGCTGCCGAGGCGCGGCAGATAATCTCTAAGGCTCGGTAGGTGGCACACGCCTGAAGCACCGGGTCGGCGCCGAATTGGCCGTCCGGGTCCACTGCACTTTCGATCAGTCCATTGGCCTCCAGCACCGCTTTAGCGAGAATCTCCTCGTTGAAGCTCTGGTAGACCGGCGCGTAGTCAAGGTACACTGTCTCACCCGAGGCGATCTCTCCACCGGAGAGCCTCTTGAGGCGACCACGATTGCCGTCGAGCTGGTAGTCGTTCCCGAGGGTGTATACAAAGTAGCTCTGATACCAAACGGTAACGCTTTGACCTGTTGTCAATCCGCCACCCTCTTTGATTGTCAGGTCTCCCAGAACATAGTCGATTATATAATCGACATTCTCAGCATACACAGTCCCCAGAGAGCTGTCGGATGCCACCACTACCGATCCGCGCACCAGCGGCAAAGAAGCCAGTGAGGTTTTTTCATTGTCGAGAGTGATCGTCGCCCGTGTCGGCGTGTTACTGTGAATGGATTTGACTGTAACCGACGAAGACTCAACCGGCCCGTTGAAAAATGTGACATAATCACTCTCAGGAATCACCGGTTGATCATAAACCTTCTCCTGGGTCGGGAAGGTTGCGACCAGATGGTGCCTGACCAGTTCAACGTTCGTGTACGACACGCTCTACCTCCTTACAATGAACGCCTGCAGGTCGGATGCAGCCGTAATCTGACTTCCGATGGGTCCCGTGGTAAAGGCCGAGTCGACCTCGATTTTCAGCCAGAACCTTGTCTGGCCGTTCACCAGCTTCTTTTGCCAGTCGCCGGGCATACTCACGTAATCATCCCACAGCAACAGGTTTTTGTCCGTTGAGTCCAGGTTAAAAGAACCGCCGGTAGGTGTGAAAGCCTTCCAGTTGGATCCGTCCCAGTAACTGTAAACAACCGTGCCGCCGCTGCCGGCCGTCGAGAGAAGAAACTTTACGTAGCGGAAGCGCTGGTCCATGCCCAGATAGATAATGTCGCCGCTGTCCTTGATAAGAACGCTGGAGTTGGGATGATATATATCTGCGGTGCTGCTGCTTCCGGCGGCGTTGGTCAGGTCGGCATAGCTGGCGGCGGAGGCGTCGTATAGCGTTACCGAATCGAACTGCTTGGCACGCTCGTCCAGAACAGCGGGCGAGGAAAAGCTCCCGGTAGCGCGAGTTGTACATTTCACCAGGACCTGATCTGAAGCCAGGGAAGAGAGGTAAACAATAGCGGGCACGCCATCGCTGAATAGTAGCTGTGGGAAGTCTCCTCCATCGCTGTCCAGGGTAACAACCGAACCCCAACTGACACCATTGTGTTCGCGGTACTTCAACTGACCGTGGTCGAACACCACCCCCAACGAACCGTCAGACGAGATGGCAGCGTCAAAATGCTGATCGAATGTAGTGCCGGTGGCTATATTATACTCACCTGTCCAGTTTCCTCCCGCAATCGGTTGGGAACGGATAGAAAGGTTCAATCCGCCGTTGGTGTAGACAACGTGTATATCGTTAGGTCCAACGAGGACTTTGGAGTAGGCCGATGACGCTCCCGCGGTCAGAGCGTCGCCGGAGTCCGATGGCCCGCTGCCCCAGGTGGCCCCGCCATCCGTAGATGACTTGGCATGCGCGTAGCGGACGCCGCCGTCGATCCGGGTCCAACTCACCCAGAGCTTACCCCCTGTCTCGATAGCAAGGGAGGGATACCGCGACGGATAGCCATTGTATACGGTCACTTTGGACCCCACTGACCAGGTCCCGCCGGAGAAGGTCAGTTTCCTGGTAACAAGGTACTCGGTGGAATTCTCAGAATAAACTACATGAATATGGCCATCATTGTCCATCACGCAGTCGCACGGCTGATCGGCGGCGGCGGTAGCGATTACAGTCAGAGATGACCAGGATGTGTACGGCCGATCGGCATAGGAGTACTTGATCTCGCCGGAGGACGTTTGCATGATAGCCACCAGCCGCCCGGCGTACTGACCGGAAGATACCCTCAGGAGTTTGCGTCCCGGCGGCATCCCAAGACCGTAGCTTCCGGTTGTCTCAGTTATTTTCTTCTGCATCGTTCCTCTGTAAGTTAAGGGGGACTCGGACCACCCGAGTCCCCACAAGAACTAACTCCATACTGTGTCGAGAACGACCGAGGCTTCCTTAATTACCTTGGCGTATGTGACAGATTCCGAGATGACTGCCTCTTCGAATCGTTGCTCGATGACCTTGTCATACTCGACCATCAACGGCTGGGTAATGACTTCTTCAACACCAAACCGCTTGTCCAGTCCCAGCACCAGATCGGTGGCTATCTCGTCGGAGCGCACTAAGGTTGCTCCCAAGGGGCTGAACAGATCGCCCGTCTGCTGGAAGCGGTAGCCGGCCATCGGGTCCTTGAACTCATCCAGAGTCAGGATCTCCTTCATCTGGTTGACATGGCAGATGATAGTGTTCATCTCAAAGGGGCTGAACTGTGACCAGAGGCTGATTAGATCGTCGTAGGTAAGAGTTCCGCTGGCGGCAGTGTTGATCACCGTAGCGGCGTTGTCATTGCCGTCTCCGTTGATGATGGTGCCGACCAGCATCCCTATCTTGTCAGTCTGGATCTTAAACCCGATATACCACAACAGCACTCGGAACTGGGAAGTGGTCCGGTAGCGAAGAGCCTTGTAGCTGGTCTTCAGGGCCAGGCCATAGTCAGCCACACTGACCGCGTGCGTCTGTTCGGTAACCACAAGCTGGGGAATATCAGCCCCCTCGCCGATCGGCCGCATAGAGAACTTGGTGTCGTCGGCGGTATTGATGAAGAAAGGCGTGTAGCTGTTGCTGGCGACGCTGGTGGTGTTGGCTACCAGGCGGCCGAGTTCCGGACGCATCGCCTGTCCTCGCTTGATCTCACGGAGCATGAACTCCGGCAACAGGGTAGGGGCTTGCTGGTAGAGTTGCTCAACCGTCATAGGCGACTTGCCGCTCAGTCGTATCCCTGCCAGGGCAAGCTGGCGTTCGAAAGCGTCAAGTGGACAGCCAGGCGGCGTGGGATCGAATTCGTCGAGCTCCAGCAGCTCGGACAGAGACAGACCCCGCGCTTCAGCTTCGAGGTAGAGGTCCTTGTTTACTTCGATTGCGGCGGCGCGGCCCAAATCGACCGGGCCGGTCATGTTGTCCGAATCAAGCCCGTGCTTCATACCGGCATAGACCGCCGATTGCAGGAATTTGTTAAAGTCCATGGTTGTTCCTTTCTAATTGAGCAGAATCACACAGTCAGTGGTTCCGTTGACCTCAAGCACCGTCCCCCTGGCAATGTTGCCCCCTGCCGGGTCCGATGCCACGGTAGGCGCCTGCTTCACGGTGGCGGAACTTCCGCCGACAACACGGTTACCTACCTGCGGGTAGGTTGAGGAGATAGGAAGACGACAAATGCCGCCAACCTGAACGGTCGCCAGGCGATCGCCATCATCGTTGTCGGTCAACGTGAGGGCGATCAGCTTGCCCAGCAACTGATCTCCGCTGCCAATTGGACCGACCTCGTTATTCCCGGTTAGGGTCACTGGCTCACCGATATTGGCATCTTTCAGGTCATCGACGCCGCCGGTCTGCTTGATCTTAAACGTAGCCAGCACAGGTGCAATGGCTTCAAGGTTTTGGTCTCTTACTGTCATAGCATCTCCTTTACATTTCATGCACGGTCCGCCAGAGGCGGATCTTGTGGGCGGCTCGCCAGAGGCGAGTCCTCATCTGCCCCGTTCAATAGTGTGACCGGGAGTGTATCCCCCTGATCGGGATGTAAGATCCCTCTAAGTCTATAGGTCTACTTGTAAACTCTTAGGTCCTTAAACCCGTCGTTGCCCCGTTTCCTATTCGGTGCTAATCCAAAGCTAGTAGGAAAGGCATCGCGGAAGCGAGCTGCCGTTTTCCGATATTGCTCAACAAGCTCGCCGGCGCTCAAGGACGGCAGGTTCTCCAAGTACGTCAGGGCGGTTTCCCATCCGTCGGGATGACGATTCACCGCCGCTATCGCCTTGACCATCCCTCCGATACGGTTGATATAGTCACAGCGCAAAACGCCGAGATCACTCCGTACTTCCCGGAGTTCATTATGAGTCTTTGCCGTTTCTGCCAGGTACTGTTTTAGCCGATCGAAATCTATGAGAGACATTTTGTCATCGGTCAACGAATCAGCCAATTCATTGACATGCGCGTTCTGTTTGTTATGGTCTTCCAATGTGCTCCCCCGATTGATCTTTTAGATACTGTTCAATTCGCGTCAATCGCGCTTCGATATCCTTTGAGAAGCGAAAGAACTGCTCTCTACCAACGACTCCCTCCTTCAGGATCACCTCAAAACCGGCAAGTTTCTTGTCAAGCACTTCCACCACGGCGCCTTCCGCCTTGGTCTCCAGCTCAGTTTTCAGTGACTGAATAGTAAGGAAGTAGGCCGCTGCGATTCCAACGACGATCGTTAGCAGATTGATTAGTTGTCCGGTCAACTGAATCCCTCGCTCACCATGAATACTATACATCGTGTCCTCCCAAGTTTTTTGAAATGCTTAGGGCTTCATTCTATTTAGGGAAGGAGGTACTGTGTCTAGGTTTTCCAGCTTTCACAATTGGGGTTTAGCTGGATGTTCTCTGCTCGGTTGCGGTGAAGATGACGTAATAGTCTACCCGCTTGAACATCTCGACGGCTCCAGCCTGCTCGGGTTTGCAAACAACCGCACCCTTAACTACCTCCAGACAAACACGATTGTTTCTGTTGGCTCCGCATACGGCATTACCGTTACTACCCCTGATTGTTCAGAGCAGGGAGTATTACTCTCTGACGGTAGGGCTGGTGAAGTTGCACCTCGAGGGTGGCCCCAACAGTATCTTGAGCCCGGTCGATATCCGTTAGGAAGCAATCCTGTAAAATAAGTATCGTCTCTGCCCGTCAAGCCTCGCCGGTCTCAAAATAAACCTGCCCGACAAAGGTCCCGTCAAATCCGCGGCAATTCCTTCATCGCGATTGACCAGCGATACTATCTGTCCCTGGGTAGTCCTCCTGTCACCCGGCGGCGCCTTAACTGATCGAACCTCCGCCTTATCTGCAATAAACCTCCCCCCTCTGAGCAGTCTGGCCAGGTTGAATTGACTTATCCGAAACATCTCGATGCGGCCTGAGTCCGCGAGCGCAAGAGTAGCGAAGGGACTGCTACTGTTACAGGTCAGTGTATAACTTCCATCTTTGACTGCATCCTGTTTAGATGGGCGGTACTGGTAACCGGCAAACTGCAACGGGTTGCTGCCCAGTGGCCAGAGCCGCACTCCGTCACGGGTCATGATCGAGCGGGCAGAGTTATCGAGATTGCTTACTCTCGTAATGCTGTGCCGGATAAGTTGGATCCTGTTGGGTGCAGTGTCGTCACTCCCTTTTGCCACGGCCAGACCGGTAGGTGGAAACAGTTTTATCTCCAACCGCGTGACTGGACTTGGGCGCCCCGTCAGGTACCGTTCCAACTGCTCTAGTGAACAGCGTTCGCGGCCGCGGTAGGCTACCAGGTGCCCGTAGGCCCGATCCATTTCAAGCGGGCGTCTGATTGGAAAGCCCGAGCATATTTCGCTGCCGATCGGTTCGCCGTTAGGTCGACGCAGGCGCAATGTGCCTTTTTTGAGAGTAACCATTACCGGAAGTGACTCGTAGAATGGAACCAGCAGGTACTCTTCTTTAGGTTCAAGTTCCGAAAGGCTGTTGATGAGTGTCACCCGGTCAGGACGAGCGGTGTATCCATCTGCTTCTCTGCCACCGACAACTGCTAGTTCCCTTGAAACTGACGTGTCCGGCACTGACCCGCGGTAGACCAGTGAGGTTTCCAAAACCCGCTCGATCTTACGGTAATTGAAGTGGCAGATGACGCTGTCGTGATCGCCACTCGCCGAGTAGCTCTGGAGGGGTTCGTGGGGGCAAGTGCGGATGTCTTTTTTGCAGATAGAGCACTCCGGAAATAGGAATGTAAAACCGATGGAGCATTCTTTGTAGATACCGCCATCGATGTTCTTCCTCAGCGCCTCGGCTCCTTCGGTGCTTTTCAACCAGTAGAAATAGCTTTTTACCCAGCTCTTTCCATCCCGCTCAACCACGATGGCGTGGAAGTTCCTCCCTATAGGGAGCCTGTCTTTGCGGTGTCCCGCCATGACCGGCGAATCGACAAGCAGACTGGCCAGATGTTTATGCTCCTCAACCGGGAATCTTCCTCCGAAGCTGTTTACCTCATCTGAGACGACATACATCGCCCCGATATAGACATCCGATTTAGTCACGGCCGTTGGCGGGTTGATATTCTTGTTTATCAACTCCACCAAATCTGGTGAGAATACCTCGTCTGCCGGCTGCACCAGACGAGCTGTTATCCTGCCTAAACTGGCACCCATCGTACCTCCAACTGCTTCCTTTACAACAAAGTACAGCGTAAGCATTCAACGACAGGTTTCTCCCCTTTTTGCGCAAAAACTTGCGAATTATTGTGGTGCCAATACGGTTTATATTGAGTGTATATGATTCTGATAACTTATGTTCAGCTAACAGGTTACCGCCACGTCCGGACTTGTGGTTCCATGCGGGCATGGGCATTGCTACAAACTGTATTGGCGCTAATAGATTGATGACGTAAGCGCAGAAAGGACTTTTTATGACGGTATATATGCGAGACAAGAGACACGGGCTCAAGTGGCTGCTTGGACTTGTTATCATTATTCTGGTTCTGTCAGTGACTTTTGACGATGTCTACGGGTTGAATATTCCACCCGGCAACGTGAACGGAAATGGTAGCCTGAATAATAGCTCACCCGATTGGTACTCCTATAGTCAGAATACTTGCCAGTCTCCCGACGACTACCAGGCCTATGACTCACAGGAACCATCAACTCCACCCGAGATTCCAGAGCCGTCGACCTTGATCCTGTTAGCTTCCGGGCTGGGTGTCATCCGTTTGGTGCGCCGTAGGAAAGCTTAAAAAACGTTCTTCCCAATCCTCTCTACCCCCGGAACGCCTTTTAAGTCTACCTCCCCTTAAAGGGCGTTTCTCCATTTGCTCCGTAGGACATTCGTAGATCGAAAGCCCTACCTATCCTGAGCTTCGAAGGGCGCTTTTGACGAGCAAAGCTTCCTCACACCCTCCCCACCCTCGGCGCGGGCGACAAGTCGCTCTTTTTACGCAGCGGCCACAGGGCCAGAGCTAAAGCCATTAAAGCATCACACTCATTGTTGTCATCCCAGCGCGCCTGGCGAAGTTCATCCTCCAGCGACCAAATCTTCCCCGGCCCGTCCGGCAACTCCCAGCGCTCGTAGACAATCTGATTTCTGGCGTGCATCAACTCGACATTGGTGAGCAGTTCCGCTTTAGTGGCCGGAGTGAAAATAACCGCTGTCGGATTGAACTCTTTAAGCTGCTCCACGACGACATCTCCCAGACCGGTAGCGTCAATAATAAGCTGACCAGGGTATTCCAATTGCCGCTGCTTGATCTTCTCAATAACAACATTCCAGTCAAACATTCTGAACCGTTCCAGAGAGACAACCCTCGCCAAACCATCGGCTACTTCAACCGTTAGCCCCACCGTAGCCGTTCTCTTTCGAGCCAGATCCCACCCCGACAAGAACGATGTTCCTTTAATCCCTCTAAGCGTTCCTTCTATTTCATTATAATGCATCAAAGCAGCGTCGACATACTCACCTTTGAGAATCTCTCCTCCGGAATCGACGAACTGACCCATGATGTTCTGCTGAACCCGTCTATCTGAAAAGTATTTCAACCTGTCTTCGAGGAAATCCCGTGAGATGTACATATTCTCCCGGCTGTCACCTGACTGAAAGTAGCCGTCACGCTTGCCCTCGATAACTTCTCTGGCTCGCCGGTAGAACCAGTTTCTGCCGTTGGGAGTCGACACTAAGTCAAGCCTCCCCTCCCGGTCGGCTAAGCGCATCTGGATAACCTCTTCGACCACGTATTCCGGATCGGATTCAAAGGCTACTTCATCGAATATGAAAAGGTCGTAGTCATGCCCCAGCAGGTACTCCCCCCGGTTCTGTGTGGAGCGCGCCTCAATAGTTGCCCCATTGCCAAATTCTAATCTCGGATAAGGGGTCCTGATAAGGTTCGTAAGAAGCGGCTCCACCACTGGTGACTGCCTAACCAGTCTGACGACCTGGTTAAAGACAATGTTGGCCTGATCCTGGGTTATTGAAGCTGTGGCTATTCGATACTTGCCACTGGCGTCAAACCTCAGTTCGCGGGGACGGTACAAGGCATGATGGACGATCTTGACCGCTGATACAAACGATTTCCCCCAGCGGTTGCCGGTCACCAGAATGTTTTCCCGGTGGTGCGAGTTCTCAAGCCATTTCTTCTGACCATCGTGAAGGTTGACTCCTAAGACAGCCTCCGCAAAGTAACCAGGATCGAAAAAACCTCGCCGCCAGTCGATGGCGTCAATCTCGCTGGCTATATCAGTTCCCCGGCTTTTTCGCGGGCAGCCTCTTCGTCCACCAGCCCGGCATTATACAGCTTGAGGATATTGTCGACCCGGCTGGATTCGATAGCCGCCTTATCCGCCGCCTGGTAGGCAAACGTATTGTCAAACATGAACTGGCATTTTGCATTATACCCAGCCAGAGCCAGATCAATGTTGCCTATCCACTCAAGGAAGTGAGCCACTTCCGCCTGGACCGACCTCACTTGCCGCATGACGATGTCAAATTTGAAGGCTGACCAGGTGGTAGTAGCACCGTAGGAATAGCCCAGCAGGAATGGCGACAGGTTAGTTCCGGAGCAGATGTCTTCAATCATCGCCCGGTGATTGAAAAACCAGCTATTGGTGATGCTACGGGAACTACTCGGACCGATATGTTCAATCGCCACATTGTCCCACGTGACCGGGTTGTCGTCGACATTGCACGATTTTATCATCGACACGGTCGAATCGAAGTAGCCGTTTATGCGGTCTATGTAAGCGGTGTCCGACTCGCCTGCTGTCCTCTCCGGCGGCTTGATCTTGACGTGAAGGCGGTGGAAACCAGAGTTGTGACTGGCACGCCGCATATCGTCAACCAGTTGCTGCTCAATAAAGGATACGAAAGGCACAGCCTTCAGCATTGACCGCCCCAGAGGCTCAGAGAGACCGCCGTTGAGAGGAATGTAATAGAAATCGCTGCGATTCAGCTTGAGGCTACCGGTCTCTTGATCCAGGATAAGATGTGGGCTGCCGTCTGTATCTTCCCACCTCAAGTCAGTGGCGTCAACACTGACAAACCTATCCACTCCGGAGGCATCTTTAGACACTGTCAAAAAACCACCAAAAACGCCGTCTCGGTACAGACTGGTAAACAGTTCGGTCAGAAACGTTACCAGACCCACGGGATTACCCGAGGCATTTACAGACAGGCGTTGCGATAGCTGCTCCAGCCGGTGACCTGTTTTCTCCCGGAGTTTGTCATCTGTGCAATCGATGACCTTGAACGCCCCCGGAGCTGCCGACAGTCTGCCCCAGGTCCAGATACAGGCGTTGACGACCGGGATGTTATCGGTCAAAAAGCGGTACAAAAGAGTACGATACCGCCCGGATTGTATGTCACTTACCGACAGCTTGAGCATTGAGTGCAGTCTGTCGGCAGTCTGGAAACGACCCGCGCCCGGTGACCTCACTGCTGCCGCCAGCCCATTGTACCGACTCCAATCAGGACTGTCATTCTTTTGGCTCTTTGGTAACCAACTCATAGTCTTTCCTTTTTTCAATACCGTCAGTTTGAATTATAAACACAGCTTCTGCTGTTTTTTTGATAGAGAGTATGTTACATGAGTACTTAACCGACGGCAAAGACCGTCAGCCTGAGCCGTCCATCCGCCAGCCTGGTGGCCGACACGGAGGCCTTTGGCGGACGAGAAATCCAACAAAAGCCACCCCAAAACTCCCAAATCCCCCATTAAATCAGCCTTTTTCGCTTGACACTGACCACAGCAAAGACTATCTTCTCAACAATAGAGTAGCAATAAACAACAACGAGTGATTCGTGCGCAGGGTTATTGGAATGGGCGATTCAGTTAACCGTCAAGCCGATTGCAATGAACCCAATACAACATTTGAGTACGATGATCTGCAATTGCATGCGAGGGTGGGCCTTATTCTTCAGCACAATCACACAACTTTGAGGAGGAACTTATATGAAAGTTTGTCATGCACCTGATCATGTTAGTCGTCGTGGCTCTTGCGGCGACTCTCTACAAACTAAGTGTTGAAACTTGTTGGAAAGGAAAGTCGTAATGAAAAAGCGAATTAATTTGTTGGTACTGTCATTATTGCTAGTTTTTGGCGCGCAAGCCGCTTATCCACAATGTTCACTATTGTATACCTTCACTGGTGAGGCATTGGACGATGTGTTTGGTATGTCTGTTTCAGGTGCGGGAGATGTCAATGATGACGGTTTTGACGATTTAATCATCGGTGCCCCCGGGAACGACGCTGCTGGATTATTCGCGGGAAGGGCCTATGTCTATTCGGGAATGGATGGGTCATTACTTTACATGTTCACCGGGGCGACAGATCATGATTTCTTTGGTACGACAGTCTCTGGAGCCGGGGATGTCAATAATGATGGATATGACGACCTGATTATTGGAGCTTCGCAAGCGACTGGTATATGGTCCTGGGGTGCAGGTATTGCCTATGTCTATTCAGGCGCTGACGGATCATTATTATATACATTTACAGGCGAAGCAGAAGATGATCGTTTCGGCATGTATCATATTTCGGGCGCCGGAGATGTCAATAATGACGGCTTTGCCGATGTAATTGTCGGAGCCAGCTACAATGACGCTTTAGGGAATAGAACTGGAAGAGCTTATGTATTTTATGGTGGAGAAGGTCCATTTCCCATCACTGTTCTCGCTTCAGATGCTGATATGATATTTACCGGCTCAGTTATAGATGGAGGACTAGGATTCTCAGTCTCTGATGCCGGCGATGTAAACAATGATGATTATGATGATCTTTTCGTTGGAGCTTGGAATCCATATGGAACAGCTAAGGCCTATGTTTATTCAGGTTTGGACGGCAGTGTACTATATAATTTGATTGCCGAAACTCAAGGTGACGCTTTTGGTTTTTCTGTATCGGCCGGTGATCTTAATAATGATGGCATTGTAGATTTTGTTGTGGGGGCTTACAGGAATAATACAGCCGGACATTACGCAGGGCGTGCATATGCATTTTACGGCAGGCCGGAACCTTTTCCGATTACAATCAATGCTGCTGATGCAGATCTCATATTCACGGGCGAATACGCTGATGATCAATTTGGTCTTGACGTTTCTATCGCGGGAGATGCCAATTGTGATGGTTATGATGATATAATTGTTGGAGCGGACGGCTACAATGATCCCTATAATTGGTCTGGACGGGCATACGTATATTCCGGCATCGATGGTACTCTGTTGTGCATACTTAGGAGTGAGGGGGAATCTGAATACGATGAATTTGGCATATCTGTATCAGGTGCCGGGGATGTAAACAATGATGGATTGCCTGATGTAATCATCGGAGCACGACAAGGGAACAACAGCGGATGCGGAAAGGCATATGTCTATATCATGGTACCCACAATTGTAATGATTAGCCTCGACATCAAGCCCGGCTCCTGCCCCAATCCCCTCAACGTCAAAGCACCCAAAACGCATGGGTTGAGAGAAGTCGATGAAAACCCCGTGGCGTCGAAGGCAGGGCCTCACGGTCCCAAGAAAAAGAAGGCTGTCCTTCCGGTAGCAATTCTTGGAACGGTAGATTTTAATGTCACAGACATTGATCCGATGACAGTCATGTTAGAAGGAGTACCCGCTCTGCGCTGGAATGTCGAAGACGTCAGCACACCGGTGGGCGAAGACGCTGAGGAATGTGAGTGTAATACACTTGGCCCCGACGGCTATCCTGACCTGACTCTGAAGTTTAATAAGAGCTTGATCGTAGAAACGCTGGGTGAAGTGTACGACGGGGATACAATCCCCCTGACGGTTACCGGAGAGCTTAACGACGGCACAAGCATTGAAGGGATCGATTGTGTTGTGATCCGAGGCAGCCACAAGACAGGTGAAGGTGTTGCTGTCTCCAAGGGAGAATCACCAACGGTTACTCTGCTTGGCAACTACCCCAACCCCTTCAACCCGATCACCGAGATCAGTTTCTCCTTACCTGCAGCCTCGCACGTGAAACTGGAAATCTACAACATCATGGGCCAGAAAGTAGCAACCTTAGTTGACGGTACGATTGAAGCTGGAGAACACACTATCCAGTGGGACGGCAGCGAGGCAGCCAGTGGTGTTTACATGTACCGTTTGGAGGCGGGTGAATTCGTAGATACTAAGAAGATGATACTGTTGAAGTAGCGTACAGACAGGGCAGATGTGGACATCTGCCAAGCACAAGAAGGCGTCAGGCAGAGTAACCTGACGCCACACTAAAACCAACGCGTAGGGGGCGGCCTTGTGCCGCTCCCGTTGTTAAAACGTAAGGGAGGCTGTGACATAAGTTCGTTACTTCTGTGAGTATAGAACACATTGATTCCATAGGGACTGTCTCCAACTCCGCGTAGCGGCGGGCTTTACGTCCGCCGTCTATTGGCGGGAGACAAGCCCCCGCCCTACGCGGGATGCGGTTTCCGTCTTTTGGCACAGTCTCCAGAGGAGGGCTTGTCCTACATTTCTAACTTCGCACAGCCCGCCCGCCGAAGGCGAGGTGCGGCGCCCATGCCTCTACACGACTCTGTAGACTTTTGAGACAATCCCTGGATATCTACCGTCCACATGAACCGGCTGAATGCCCGACTTGGTGTTAGTGCAACTTAGCGAAGCAGGGCAAGTGAATTTTTCATGTCGGGCATCAAAGGCCAACGTCCAGCAGTCCAACGAGTTACAATCCGTGGCCACTTGCATAAGATTTATCTTGAACGCCTTTGGGCTAACTTCTATATTCCACCTGTCAGTCAGTATAAGTTTGGACTTATTATCCGATAATATGGCTAGTGAGGTACCGTAGAACAACTTCGACTTGCCTGATGGCTTTTCTGTTGGCTGCCCTTCTGCTGTCGTGCAGCGACAATAGCGCCATTCGTCTGAGGTATGAAGCCGAAAAGGCGCTCCACGCAGCTCAGAAGCATCTCAAGGACGCTGAGGTAAAGCCGGAACTGGTAGATTCTCAGACTCTGAAGGCGATTACTGACCAGTTTGGCCAGGTGGTGGAGTTTTGCTATCAGGCTCTCGATTCAATAGACAACCGGGCAAGCCCGGTCGAACACCGGGAGTTGCAACATCTGGTCTTTGAGTCTTCTACCCGCCTGTCTCAGTTGTTCTACACACACCAACGATTTGGCACATGCACTGTCATACTCAACCGTCTCTTGAACACAGTTCAACTGGATAGCCCCCAACTTGTGGCGACGTATGTCAACCTCGGTCAGGCTTTGCAGGCGTCCGGTTCCTGGGACAGCGCCTTAGCTGTCTACAATGGCGCTGTTGAGAGGTTCTATCCGCCTGTTGACGATTCCGGCGAAGTGATACTCGACTTGTTCAACCTCCCGGCCCATATCTTCCGGGTGGTCAATTTGATTGGCGACTCCCTGGCTGCCGCGGACAGGTTCTCTGAGGCTGAGCAATACTACAACCGCCTGATATCCGGTTACCCCGGCGCCAAGCTGGCAGTTGCCGCTCGCGCCAATCTTGCGCGTCTCTACGATGACACTAAGCAATGGGATAAGGAGCTTGCTCAATTGTCGGCAGTGTTGGATTCAGCCTCGCAGTCAAATCCAGGCTCACCGGCAAGTCTGGCTGTTCAGATAAGAATCGCCGATCTCTATGGCGCCAAGATCAAAGACCTGCCGCATGCCCTGAAGCTATATGACAAGATACTTGATGAGCTTGACGTTGCCGACACTCTTATCCGGCCTCTGGTGCTCTTCAAAGCTGCGATGGTTACAATGGAACAGGAGAAGTACTCCCGGGCCAGGAAGATGCTGGTTGACTTAAAAGAGGATTATCCACGCTTTTTTGCCATCACTCCGATGGCTCAGTACGGCATAGCACGTTCTTTCGAGCTTGAGAACAACTGGCCTCGGGCTGAAGCAGAGTATACTTATTTGATCGAGAACTATCGGGGCTCCGATGAAGCTATGTCGACATACCTGCATATTGCCGATCTCTTTGAAGAGCAGGGGCGCAAGCGGGAGGCAGCGCGGTGGTATGCCGAAGCGGAGCAGTACTTCGATGAAGTGGCTGCCCTGGGCGCTGGGACGGTTGCCGAGGCCAAGGCGCTCGCGTACAAAGCGGACCTTTACCGGCAAAAAAGGGACTGGAACCACTCAGCCCGGATATTGCTGGAGCTCTTTGACAAGTATCCTCAATCCGGACCCGGCCATAGGGCATTGCTGAAAGCCTCAGCCATATACCGAAAGGAGCTTGGTGACAAAACTACCGCCGATTCATTAATCGCGGTATTGCGAGCAAGCGTAACTGAAGTCGAACCAGAACAGGAAAAATAGAACTCTTTGGTAAGACAAAGTGTAGAAATTTGAGATAAGGAAATCCAAACTAACCGGAGGAAAGATGAAACCAACATTAAAGGCAGTCACTGGTGCAGTTATTGTGCTCATGGCGCCAATGCTTGTATCGGCGCAGGTTGACTACTTCGGCAAGCCCGACACAGTCTATGCCGATATCGCCAAGATCGATAATTCCAACTGGACCATTACGGTTTCTTATACCAACGATGAATCAGTTATAGGTCTCTCCGTTCCATTGAAAATGACAGCCGGTCTTACCCGAATCGTTGCTGACTCAGCGGTATACACCGGCGGACGGGTTGAAAAGTTCGCATATAAGGGGTTCCGTCCCGACACCGCTATTCAGTCCGTAATGCTGGGGATGATCGCAAATATCGGTCCCACGCACAATATGCTTACCCCAGGCAGCGGGCGGCTTGTTACCGTCTATGTCTCATCGGTGGAAAACAAGCCGATCGAAAAACTTGCGATCGACACAACCACTCTGCATCCTAACAACTCGCTGCTGGTAATAGCCGACCGTTCCCAACTCGATGAAAAAGCCGATACTGTACCGGTTCACATGAGCAAGAAGCTTGAGATCATCCCTGCTTTCGTGGCGCGGGAAGAGAAGTAACCTGCACAGAAAATACCACTTACAGTAAGAAACGCCCGGTCTGTACTCGGGCGTTTTTTCATATATTTGTCGGGATTACAAGACTAATACAGATTGGAGACGACCTGCTCAGTCCTCCCCTGACTCTCTCTCCTGCTTCAGCTTGGCTGTGACGCGCGGATGTTCTGCCTCGACGACAAACTCCTTCAGCTTCACCAGTTCTTCTTCGTCAAGCCTGCGTTTTCGGTACACATCCTTCATAAGAGCTTTTCCATCCAGAACGAAATACTCGTCCAAATCCAATTGCCGCGCCAAATGTGACAGCTCAGCAAATTCCCCGGGCGCTTTTGTCTTAGTAACGAACTCCTCCTTCGGGTCAAAAGTAACACGGATATCGCCGTTTTCTCCAACGATCTTCGTCACATCCATCACCCTGGCTGTCTCAATGAGCTCACTCTTCAGTACCTTGTGTTCGGCTTCAAGCTGTTTCTTATTCCTGTCGACTTCAATGAATCTCGTCGCTAGTTCATAAGCCTCTTCTTCAGGGGTTCGCCCTGAATCAACTGACTGGCGTTTGGCCTCCTCCAATGTCAATTGATGCCTTTTCGCCGGACAGAGAGAAGAGTAAGCACAGTAATGACAAAGGGGGCTTTCTTTCGGCGGGAATTCGTCGAGCCGCTCAGCCTCAATAGCCTCTACGACGGTCACCCTGATATCCTCCGTCAACTCTTCCAGTTCATCGAGGCGCATCCGGTAGCTGACGACTTCATCCATGCGCAGAAAATGCTGGGCCAGTTCGATCTTCTCAAATTGCGGATAATTCTCCTGCACGGCAAGCTGGTACAAACCCATCTGGTACAAAAAAGCCTCTTCATGTGGCTTCGCCAGGCGCCGTCCCGTTTTGTAATCGCGGATCTCTACGACACCGTCATCACGCTTCCACAGCCGGTCAATGATAGCCGTAAACTTGAAGGGCGTGTCCGGGAGTGAAAGGCGCAAGCGAAGTTCCGTTCCCAGAAGTGTCCCCTCGTCAAACGGTTGGTAGCGCTCATAGTATCTGGCAAGCATCTCCTCTCCAAGCCGGATGTAGTCATCAACTGTATGGTATTCGTCGATCAGGGTTATGGTCTTGCGATCGAGCTTTTCCCACTCGTCTCGATAGAATAAGATCGTATCCTCAAGCGGCCACACAATACCGTCCGAACCGAGTTGATAGAGCCTGGCCAGCGTACGGTGGACGGCATTACCGAGATAAGTGTCAGCGGTGACTCGCTTGGGAACATCGAGCTTCTCTACATATTGAAACTTGAACTTCCGTGGGCAGGTGCGGAAGGTATTCAGAGCGCTATAACTGTATGTGGACAACATGAGCTACTATCACCAACCTTCAAGTATCATGAGGTGGAAGTAACCTTTCGTTTTACGGCTTGTTCGTACAGCCCCGACAGAAAACCTGTCCCCAGGCCAAAGTGAATCGTAGGGAAAAACAGGGGGCCGTAAAGCAAACACCCAGCATGCTTCTCCTTGATAGCCAAGAACAGCGAATAGAAAACCACCATGAGCAGATATAACGCCGTCACAGTCCTGAAAACTGACGCAATTCCAGAAGAAAACAACGAGAGAAGCAACAACGCTAAAAAAACAAATACGCCAGCGCCGGCCAACCATTGAATGACCGAGAACTCCCGGTGCTTGAAAGCAAAGCGAAACCTTCCCTTGCCGTAGCGAACCATCTGCCGCCATAGTCCGCCAATATTGGATCGAGGATAGTAGAAGGTCTTCAACCGGGGTGAAAGGAACGACTTGAGCCCGGCTTTCTTGATTCGGTAGCCGAAATCAACATCTTCGCAGGCATCGAAGTTCTCATCAAAATAGCCTATTTCTCCAAAGACCGATCGGGCATACATCGCACCGGACGAAGTGGGATCGACTTCCCCCTCAAACTCGGAATAAATCTCCGATCCCGGCTTGTGTCCCAGCGCCGACCCCCGGCAGAGTGCGATCGCGGTTTCGAACTCATTGACATCCGGCGGCCTTAGTGGCTGCGGTCGGCACAGGCATTTCGCTCCGGTCGCCTGAAAAAGATCGACAATATCCCGCAGAAGCCTCTTGCTGGGAAGGTAAATATGCCCATCGAGAACCGCTATGTATGGAGCAGTTGTGTTCCTTATCCCGACATTCCTGCCCGAGGAAGGGCGACGCACTGGATTGTCCAGCACCTTCAGTGACCCAAACCTGTTTTTGAATGACTCGGCGATTTCGCGGGTGCGATCCGATGATCCGCCATCGGCAATGACTATTTCCACCTTGTCCATGGGATAGTCCTGCATATAGATCTGTTCGAGCGTCTGGCCGATGAATTTCTCTTCATTGAGCACCGGCATAACAATTGCCAGCTCGAATTTGGATTCACGTAGTTCCATACGTCATAGAGCCTCGAAATACATTTGACATATCCCTTCGCATGGCAGAGTCTTGCATTCTTTCCTCACGCCCGTCGCGGGAGGCAACTCTCTCATCCAATTAATACCTCTTGATTCAAGAAGCAACAACAGATTGGATGTATACAGCTCATGGGGAGCTGGAGTCACTCACTTAAAGCCCCAGTTCCAATACGTGCGTCACGTCAGTTGTAGATATGTGTCTCGGAAAAAAACAAGCGGTAAGAGCACAAAACTCTCACCGCATTCGATTGTCACGTATGTTGTCATCGCGATACTACGTTTCCTGCTCTTCTACGATCCTCTGGGTATCCTTAGCTATGACCAGTTCCTCGTTAGTGGGAATCACCAGCACCCGGGCTCTGCTATCCGGGGTGGAAATGTCGGTTTCAGTAGCCTTGGTCTCTTTGTTCTTGGCCTCGTCCAGGGCAATACCGAGGAATTCAAGGTTCTGGCAAGTCATGCTGCGCACCTCGGCTGAGTTCTCGCCTACTCCGGCGGTAAAGACAAGCACGTCCAGACCGTTCAGAGCCGCGGCATAAGCGCCAATGTACTTTTTCAACCGGTAGCAGTAGATATCCAGGGCCAGTTTGGCGTTGGCGTTGCCTTCGTTAACGGCCCCTACAATTTCCCGGACATCGGATGATACGCCCGATACGCCAGCCAACCCAGAATGCTTGTTTAATAGCGTATTGGCTTCGTGCAGACTCAGCTCTTCCCGGGCCATAAGGTGCAGGATAACAGCCGGGTCCAGATCACCCGAGCGGGTACCCATCAAAAGCCCCTCAAGCGGAGTAAACCCCATCGAGGTATCAATAGAAACGCCGCCGTCAAAGGCCGTAACCGAGGCGCCATTGCCCAGATGACATGTAATGATCTTTAGCTCGGTTATTGGCTTACCTATCATAGCAACTGCTCGCTGGCTCACGCAGCGATGGGACATACCGTGAAATCCATAGCGACGGATGCCATACCGCTTGTAGAGAACATAAGGAATCCCATAGATATATGCATATGGCGGCATCAAGTGATGGAGCGCAGTGTCAAACACCGCCACCTGGGGAATGCCCGGGAGAGTCTTATCGCAGGCATTGATCCCGCGGATGTTGTGGGGATTGTGTAAAGGAGCCAGCTCTATCAAGTTACGAAGCTCTCGCATAAGTTCCGGCGTAATGAGCACCGAATCAGTAAATCTCTCACCTCCGTGGACAACGCGGTGTCCTATAGCCGTGATCTCCGAGCAGTCTTTTATGACGCCGTGGTTAGCTGACATCAGCATCGAAACAACATACTCAACAGCCACGATATGGTCGAGAATCTCTCCCGATACCTTTACTTCGGGACGGTCGAAAGGCTTATGGGTCAAAACCGAGGCGGACATCCCAATACGGGAGACCACCCCCTTCGCCAGAGCGGTTTCGGTGTCAGTGTCAATGAGTTGATACTTGACTGAAGATGAGCCACAGTTGATGACTAATACTTTCATCGCGTTTTTCCTATCCTGTTCTATTTCATTTCTTCCTTCGGTGGAATCCTGTTGCCGTCAGCATCGTACTCGAAAAAGCCCTTGCCTGTTTTCACACCCAGGTGTCTCGCTCGAACAAGCTTCCTTAGCACTGGACATGGGTTGTACTTGTGGTCGTGGAGTTCCTTGAGCAGGTTTTCCATCCACGACATGACCACGTCCAGCCCCATCATGTCGGCCAGCGCCAACGGGCCGACGTTGAATCCAAATCCGAGTTTCATCGCCTCATCGATATCATCAGCAGTGGCCACACCTTCCATCAGTACGTGCATCGCTTCGTTCAAGAGTGGCACGACAATTCGGGTAGTTACATATCCGGGATATTCAATGACCGTTATCCACTTTTTGTTCAAGAGCTCAGCAAATTCTACAGCTTTCTGGAACGTCTCTTCATCCGTCTTGAGTCCCTTAACAATCTCAACCAGGGGAATCTTGGTTACCGGGTTCAGAAAATGCATCCCGATAATCTTTCCGGGACGCGAAGTTACAGCGGCAATCTCCGATATAGATAATGTCCCGGTATTCGTGACCAGAACCGCATCCGGTTTACAAATCGTGTCGAGTTTTTCAAAGAGGGAACGCTTCATATCGAGGTTTTCGGGAATTGCTTCAAAGATTATCTCGGCGTCCTCAGCCTGCGACAGATCCGATGAAGGGGAAATACGCGCCAGGATGGCTTTTTTGTCGGACTGCGTCAATCCCCATTTGTGGATTTCACGGTCAATCGATTCCGCAATGCCCCTGATACCTCGTTCGGCAAGCTTGGTCGTCTTATCTAAGAGAATAACCTCATGACCGGAGGTTGAGACCGCCTCCGCCAGGCCTCGTCCCATTACCCCAGCCCCGATAATTACAATCTCAGCTGCAGCCATTCGTTTTATGCCTTTCAACCAAATTAGATACCTATTAAACTATACCTAGTCACAGCAAATATAAATTGTCTTTTCACGTTGGCAATGTAAATTATGCTGTAGGCTCAATCTTGGCGGTAAATTGGGGCGATTTGTCCCCTAAAGTGTAAAAAAGACAGGAACTTTTGCCTCTTGAATTGCGAAAAAGAGTTCGACTTGAAAACAACGGGAGATACTATGTCAAGGATAATAAGACTGGCGGTGCTGTTGCTTGCTTTGGTCTTAACCATGAGCTCAATGGCCGAGGCGCGGATAAGACGGGTGGCCAAGCAGTGGAACGTCATTGAGACTTACGTGGGCTACTCAACACCTATCGGGAGTTACAGTAGGATAGGTACAATCGATTTCATAAATAATGCGGGGATTATAGTCGACGTCGACGCCGACCGTGTGTATGACCCCTCTTTTCACCTGGGCATCACTTACGGGCAGCTTCGCAGGGGACATCTGTTGTACAGTATAGGCTTCAGGTATACGAAGATCGAAACTCTGGATACTTTTGTCGTCGATCCTACCATTTCTTATATATTCTCTCCTATCAAACCTTCGTTTCATCAGTACGACATCGATTTCAATTTGAACTTCCTGGCGGCGAACATCGCCACGGCGCCGATCTCGCCGTATATCGGTATCGGTTTCCATGGCGGCATAACTTCCCAGACAGCCAGCGGTTACGAATCGGAGAACTGGGTCACTCTTGCTGCCAGTCTCAATTTCGGGGCCGATTTCAAGCTCTGGGGAGCACCCAAAAACAGGTCTTTTGTGACTCTCTCTTCGATCAACAGCGTCGATTTACTCGGCTCCGACCAGAGACCCCGCTACCTGAACTTCGGCGTAGGGCTTAAGTACTACTTTAGACCATGATATATGCTATAAGAATTATTATTTCACTGCTTGCTGCCGGGATTATGTGCTTCGGCTTTTTAATAAGCTGCGGAGATGATGATAACGGCCCGGTCGGACCGGGTAGCCCGGCGAAGATTTTCGCTATAAATGGCCTGTATTACAAGGGGGTTATGGGCGATACCATCCCTGACACAGTTTTGCAATTTGCAGTAGCAGATAAGAACGACAACTACCTGCCCAACCAGCAAATCCAATTGTGTCCATTAGAAGGCGATGGCGAACTCAGCCACCGCTCGATCATAACCGACTCATCATCTGGAACAGCCGGTTTCTGGTACGCCTTTACTGGCGACTCGGGTCATTCTGCAATCCGCTTGGTCGTTGAAAACGTTGACTCTCTTGATATCCAGTTTCGGGCCAACACATTAATCCCTGGTGAGCACGGCCAGGCGCAATATGTTCTGTTTGACGACACGTATACCGATGTGAAGCACTTCAACGGGATACCAGCGTCTGTCGATGTTTTCGACAGTTCAGAAATCATCTATGTGAACTACGAAGCAGCCCTGGGTGTTGTAGCGATGGTCTATGATCTCGACACTAATGGGGTTATCTACGACACATCGAGCATTTACGGAGTTATCGTTAACACAATATACACCGGAACTACAGCGGAAGGTATCGGTGTCGGTTCTCCGATTGACTCCTTGAGAAGCGCTTGGGGGGAACCGGACACAATCTGGCTGGACCCACGTCCTCCAGCAGCAATCGCTGTGGAGTACTATGCCTACGGACTGACTTTCTACTGTTGGCCCTCAGACACTAGCGTTTTTGAGATTCACTTGACCGAAAACATCACACCACCAGAGATCAGCGATAATCGCGATCCTGAAAGGCTGCGCCGATTCCGTCTGCTTAAGAACGGTAGCCTGTAGCCCACCCAACAGGTGGGATTCTCTTGAGGTTAAACCCACCGCAAGAGGCTTGTTGATAAACCACGTTTTAGGGCAAAAAGGTATCAAAAAATCCGTCATCGCGAGGAGTCCGCCTTTGGCGGACGACGTGGCGATCTCATTGTTGCCCATAGGGATCGCCGACGTGTGAGATTGCCACGTCCGCCTGCGGCGGACTCGCAATGACAATATGGGTACTTTTTCAACACTCCCCAAGCGGTGGGCCACCCGTCCTTACTGATGGCAGGATCGCAACGTGCCCGGCAGATATCCACATCTGCCGGCATCATCTTGCAACCCTGCGCCTTACTCGCCGCTTTTCTTCTCCAGATACGTTCTTACCACACTCAGCAAGTCAATCGGTACCGGGAAGATGAGCGTGGAGTTGCGCTCGGTGGCGACCTCAGTCAACGTCTGCAGGAAACGAAGCTGCATGGCATTGGGTGCCGAGGCGATCACGGTGGCAGCATCGGCGAGCTTCTGGGACGCCTGGAACTCACCATCGGCATGGATGACCTTTGCGCGTCGCTCACGTTCGGCCTCGGCTTGCTTGGCGATAGCACGCTGCATCTCAGGCGGCAGGTCAACGTTCTTGACCTCGACTACGGAGACTTTGATTCCCCACGGCTCAGTCTGTTCGTCAATAATTCGCTGCAACTCGGAGTTGATCTTTTCGCGGTTCGTCAAAAGGTCGTCCAACTCCACTTGACCGAGAACCGAACGCAGAGTCGTCTGGGCAATCTGCGAGGTAGCCTCAAAGAAATTCGCCACCGATACTATTGCTTTGTTGGCATCCACTACCTGGAAATACACCACGGCGTTCACCTTGACTGACACGTTGTCCCTGGTGATGACGTCCTGTGAGGGGACATCGTAGGTAATAACACGCAGATCAACGCGTACCATCTTATCGACGATCGGGATCAGGATAATCAGCCCCGGCCCCTTGGCGCCAATCAAACGGCCCAGTCGGAATATCACGCCACGCTCGTACTCCCTGAGAATCCTGAGCATGTTGAATAGAAGTATCAGTACGAAAAAGACGATTACTGCAAAAACAGGAAAGCTCATAGCATCCCTCCAATCTTATGAATCCGTTCGTTTCACTTTTAATGTCAGATTCTCCACCGACACGATCTTTACCTTGCTGCCAATTTCGAACTCCTCATCGGAAGCGGCCTTCCACAGAGCGCCGTCGACATAAACAAACCCGTTGGGCCGTACCTCGGCGATCTTGCCGACCATCCCTTCCTGCCCGATGAAGGGTCTGTTACGGGCGGCCTTCCACACCAGCCATGCCGCCAGCATCACGGCCACCCCAACACAGATGACGAGTGTAATCAGCACCGACTTGGATATTTGCAACGTAGGATCGACTGTATCTACAAGCATCATACCTCCCAGGAAAAACGAGATTAATCCCCCAATCGTCAACAGCCCATGGCTAATGATTTTTATCTCTGCTATAAATAGTATCATGGCCAGTATGATCAAGGCCAGGCCGGCATAGTTGATCGGTAATGTCTGGAAAGAGTAAAAGGCCAGAATCAAGGAAATAGCCCCAACAACCCCCGGGAAGATCGAACCCGGATTATATAGCTCCAGCACTATTCCCAGCCCGCCTATGGAGAATAAAATAAGGGCAATATCCGGCTGGGTTATGATCTGAAGGAACTTTTGGATAAATGAGATCTTGATCTCTTTTGTCCTGGCTTCCTTGGTCGCAACTATCTTCTTGCCAAAGGGTAGTTCGGCCTCCCGGCCATCCAGTTGATTGAGCAAGTCCTCAAGGTTCTCCGCCCTGATATCGACAACGTTCAGTTCCAGAGCCTCCCGGTCCGTAATTGAGACCGACTCACGCACCGCCTTTTCCGCCCATTCGGCGTTTCTTCCCCTCTTTTGCGCGGCGGCTCTTACCTGGGCCACCGCGTCGTTAGTTACCTTTTGATTCATCAACGAGTCAACCTTCTCGCCTGTGCCGGAGACCGGGTGAGCGGCGCCGATATTGGTCGAATGTGCCATCGCGGCGAAGTGGGCAGAGTAGGTCATGTACACACCGGCCGATCCGGCGCGCGCTCCGGAGGGTGCAATGTATATGCAAACGGGCACGCGGGCATTAAGGATTCTCTTGCAAATCGACCAGGTCGGTTTGGAGAACCCACCCGGCGTATCGAGAAATATAACCAGTAGCTCCGCGCCGTTGTCCTCGGCTGTTTCTATCGCGGCGCCGATACGATCATCGGTAACAGTGCCAATAGCGCCGTCGATCATCATCGTGTAAACCAACGGAGGCGCCGGAAGCGCTTTTTTGCCAACCGAATCTTCTTCAGCAGGAGAAACCTGACCGGAAAGAGAATCGTTTGACGCTTTTGGTAACTCTTCCGGCTTCGACTTCGATGCCGCTATACCAGGTAGCAGAAAAACAACAAAGATGAAAAGCGTCCACAATTTAAGGGGCTTAGCGCTCATGATAATCATAATATGCTTCCTCTTTATTGTGATGTCAATTATAATCGGCTCGTTGCGCGCAGCGGCCTTACAGCCGGAGCGAGCTGTCCACATATTTAACCCGGCCGTCAAGCACCGTGGCCAGCACTCTCGTGTCATAGATTCTGCTTGCGGCCACCCTGGCGATGTCGTCGGAGAGGACCACGAAATCGGCAGGATACCCTGGCAATAGCCGGCCGCGCCGCTCGGCTTCTCCTGCAGCAATAGCCGGCCCAACGGTAAAACGATAGAGGGCTTCGCTCGCGGTTATCCGCTGACCGGGATAGAAGACATCCCTGCTTTTTGGCAATGCCCGCCGCACGGCCGCCGAAATACCTGCTATTGGGTCCAGAGGCTCGATAGGGGCATCAGAACCAAAAGTTAGATCGATGCCCTTGTCTATGATCGTTCGAAACAAGTAAGCGTTGACGCCATGCGAACCCCAGTATCTGCGCACCAGACCAATATCTGAAGGGCAATGCGATGGTTGCATGGAGGCCACCGTACCGAGCCGCTTCATACGCATCAGGTCCTTTCTGCGCACCAGCTGCAAATGCTCAATCCGGTGTCTCGCGCCGGGCGACAGAGCCGGGCTATCTTCCAACGCATCCAGGACATTTGATATTGCCCTATCACCGATGGCATGAACGGCGCAAGGCAGGCTAAGCCTGGCAGCCGACCTGACCAATCGCCTTATTTCATCAGTTGATATCACCTCTATACCGTAATTATTCCTGCTCCCGCGATAGCGATGGAAACACAGGGCGGTCTGGCTTCCCAGTGAGCCGTCAGCAAAGGCTTTTATCCCTGCAATCCGGAGGAAGTCGGTCCCGGTGCCATACCTGGTCTTGGTGCGGTGCAGTTGTGGCAACATATTGGCCGGCGGATAGTAGTTGACCCGAAGGCCAACCTTGCCATTTTCGGCCAACTTGCTGAGGTACACAAACGCTTCTGGTCCGTCGAAGGAATGCACGCCCGTCACCCCTTTTCTGTAAGCATGATCAAGAGCCAGCGCCCAGCGTCTGTCGATCTCTCTTTTGGACGGCTCTGGGATACGAGCGTATATCTTCCCATAACTGGCGGCCTCACGGAGGATGCCGGAAGGGGTACCATCGTCAAACCTGACAATCTTTCCCCCCAGAGGCTCACGCGTAGCCTTCGTGATTCCCGCCATTTCCAGAGCGCGGCTGTTGACCCAGGCGGAATGCTGGTCCTTGGAATACATGAACGCCGGGCGGCCACCCGTTACCTTGTCAAGCATGTAACGGTCCGGTTCGATCTGTTTTCTAAAACGATCAAGAGTGTACCCCTCGCCAACGACCCACTCGTTGGGTTTCAAGCCGCTGGCGAATTGCTTGATCTTTTCCAGGCAGGCATCGATCGAGTCCAGCCCCGCAAGTGAAACCCTGCCCAACGTCAGAGCGAAAAAGTAGAAGTGCGTGTGGGCATCCACAAATCCCGGTACTACGGTCTTGCCTCGAAGATCTATCCGTGAGTAGCTTCTGAACTCGCCGGCATTCTGCAGTTTGTGGCCGACAGCCTCGACCCGCCCCTGCCGCACCGCCATGGAATCGACCATGAGGTCTTCAGCCTGTGTATAGATGCGAGCATTAGTGATGAGGCTTTTCGTTTTCAAATCTATCTCCCTTAACCCTGATATCACCCTCGCGACGGGTCAGCTTGATCCGGTCGGTTTCTTCCAGAATGGGAATGGCAAACTTGCGCGTGAGGCCAAACCTTTCTTTGAGGTCTGCCACGGCCAGTGCGTTTGATTTCTCCAGGTGCGTTTTGATAAACCGCACGATCTCTTCCCAGACGTCAGATAGGAGTATGAAATCGGAACCGCATTTGTACCCTTCGCTTGATTCGATAATATACTTGATAGCCTCTTTGTAGTGCTTGCCGCCTGCTCCGAGCTTGCTCAGAGGTGGAGGTGTGTATGACTGCTCCCTGAGCATGTTTATTATCCGGTCATGAGCTTCCTTTACGGCCCCCTTCAGACTTGCACCTCTACCGGTCAGATTGTACTTGTCCGCTATTTTGGTCATCTTCCCGGTAGCTACTAAGTAGTTCAGGAAAGTAAGGGTCGTCTCATTATCACGCCCTGACAGCTTCACCAGTTGCTCCAAAGGCAGACCTGCGAGGTGGGGTTTGTCTTCAAGGTACTTGGCGATGGCGTTCGTAAAGAGCTCCAGAGCAGTATTGAAACTGTCCACATGAAAGACCTGTTTCCCAAACCTACCCAGTACTTTCTTATCTATTAATCTGTCTGCCGCCGTTTGTACTTCGTGTTGCGAGAAGTCAGCTTCCTTCAGAAGATGATCAGATGCAATAACTACTCTCTTTTGCAGTTCCGAGGTGACGAGGTTACTAATACTGCCTGAGAGGCGTTGTTCTAAATAGCCATAAAATGAGGCTTGCCTACGGCGTGGGAAGTGCACCAAGTGGTCAAGTACCCTGCCGCCTCCAAGTGTAACCATAGGTGTGGGAAGACGGGCAATATAGTTGTCGCCAACCAGACAGTAGATTGGCTTATCAGGCTTGAAGAAGACAATGCCCTTTTCACCGGGCGGTATCTCTTTCCGGTTGAGAAGTCGAATTTCACCTTCCATCTCAGTAGTTCCGACCATCAAGAGTATCCGGCGCCGATCTACAAGTGACACCGGCGCCTCCGGGATGAGTTCCATCGAGAGGGCCAGCACTGGGTATTGTTTGAAAAAGGAAAAGTCAAGTCGGTCGGAGATAACACCGCCTCGAACCAGGGCCTCTTTGTCAATGCCCGTGAAGGAAACGGCCGTTCGCTGTCCGGGCGCAGCCATCTGAACATCCTGATTGTTCAACTGCATGGAGCGTACTTTGCCCACTACCACCGATGGCCACACGGACACTGACTGGCCCACAGAGAGGCTTCCTCCTCGTAGCGTTCCCGTGACCACCCCGCCTATGCCGGGCCTGACGAATGAACGGTCGATGTAAAGCCGCGCTTTCCCAGTATCCTTGTGCGTTGCCGCTCGCTGGGGGAGATTATATAGAAAATCACGCAGTAACTCAAAACCCTCCCCAGTCTGGGCTGAAACCGAAAAAACCGGCGCCTCCGCAAGAAACGAGTCCTTCACTTTATCTTTGATGTCCTGCTTTAGCAACTCGACCCAGTCGCTTTCCACAAGGTCGATCTTATTGATGACGATAAAACCATGGGTGATTCCCAGCAGCCGCACCACCTGGAAATGCTCTTGGCTTTGCGGCATCCAGCCGTCATCGGCTGCCACTACCAGCATGGCCACGTCTATTCCTCCCGCACCGGCGATCATGTTCTTCACGAAGCGCTCGTGGCCGGGAACGTCGACAAAAGCAATCTCATCTCCCGATGGTGTACCATAAAAGGCGAAGCCGAGGTCTATCGTCATCCCACGAGCTTTTTCTTCCGGCAGGCGGTCGGGATCAGTGCCGGTCAGGCGCTTCACGATGGCTGACTTACCGTGGTCTATATGTCCAGCGGTACCGATAACGATCATGAGGGATCAATCCTTGATGGTCTTCTTGATGGAATCACGCAGCGCAGCCATTTCGTCGTCTGTAACGGTCTTGAGGTCAAGGATGAACCTCTCATCCTCTATGCGGCCGATGACTGGCGGTTTCATCATCCGGAAACTCCGGGCCAGGGTGGTTGCCCTAAAAGGGCCAGAAAACACAATACCGACCGAAGGGATGCTTGATTCCGGCAAAGCTCCTCCGCCGACATATGCCTCGGTGCCCTCAACGGACAGCCCCGAGGGATTGCCCAGTTCCTTCAATAGCGCCTTGCCTCTTCGATAAAGCTCTGATTCGGGAACGGAAAGAATCCCCCACAGCTTGAGTTGGCTCTGATGGTTGCCTTCCAGATATATCGGAAACAGCTTTTCCAGCATGGAGAAAACGAACTTGTCCACCCGCACCGTGCGGAAAAGAGGGTTTCGCTTGATTTTCCTGACCAGCTCTGCGCGTCCCACGATCAATCCGGCCTGCACACCCCCGAGCATCTTATCACCCGAAAAACACGTCACCGCCGCCCCGTCACGTACCGATTGCTGTACAGTCGGCTCGGTGTAGCCGAGTATCCGCTGCGTAGGGACAAAAACCCCGCTGCCGAGGTCGTTTACAACAGGAATGTTGTGCATAGCACCAAACTCAACCAGTTGCCGCAATGGTACTTCTTCGATAAAACCGGACTGCACAAAATTGCTCTTGTGCACTTTGAGTATGAGGCCCGTCTTGCCGTTGAAGCTGCTCTCGTAGTCGGCCAGCGTTGTAATATTGGTTGTGCCTACTTCGCTGAGCCTGGCCCCCGATTTTCTCAGGATGTCGGGGATACGGAAACCGCCTCCGATCTGAACCAGTTCTCCACGCGAAATGAGCACCTGCTTACGGTTGGCGAGAGTGTTCAATATCAGAAACAACGCTGCTGCGCAGTTATTGACAACTGTAGAGCTTTCCGAGCCGGCCAGCAGAGCCAGGTATCGCTCGCAGGCCACGCCACGACTTCCCCGTGACCCCTTAGCCAGATCAAACTCAACGTTAGTGTAGCCCGTCACATTTTCCTTGACGGCATCAAAAAGAGTCTCAGACAGAGGCGCTCGGCCAAGGTTAGTATGCACCACGATGCCTGTAGCGTTAATGATACGGCAGACCTCTCTGCGTTTGGTGGCAACTATCGCAGCATCGATGTCCGACAGGAGCTTATCCATAGAAATAGTGCGCGCTCGATGTTTCAGCTTCTCTTTATTCTTTGCGACAACTTCTTTGATAAGCTGCGCCGCCAGCGGTCGTGGAACAGACGAAACCTGTTTTGCGATGGAATTCTCCTGGAGAAGCTCCTCCACCGAAGGAAAATCGCGCGGTTGCCTGATTACTTTTTTGGCCATAGAGACGGATTGTATATTAGTTCAGCCAGCACCCGCCCCACATTGGACAGCGCCGTGGGGGAGCACTTATCAGGTGTATCGAACTCGGTATGCCAGTGTGGATAATCAAAATCGATGATGTCTATAGCAGGCACGCCGGCGGAAACGAGGGACAGGTGATCGTCTATAATGGTATACTTTACCGAGTCACGGAAGGTAGTGATCCCAAGCTGCGCGGCGGCATTCCACACAGCATCGTTTAATGATCGGTAATACCGATCCGAATAACCCTCACGGTAAATCTCTTGTAAGGAATCACCAATCATGTCGATGACAATGCCAAAGCGATATTTTCCCCGGATTCCCCTGCGGCTGAATTCCCTTGACCCCAAAAGATAGTAATCGTGGTCACGGGGTTTGCCCCAATCCTCACCGTCGACCAGCGCCAGGTCCACATTGCAAGGAGGAGCCTTCTCGGCAAACAGGTTGCCCAGTTCCATCAGCACCGCCACCCCGGAAGCGCCGTCATTGGCTCCATCGATAGGCTGATCTTTCAATTTTGGATTGCTGGCGTAGTCTGTCCGCGGGCGGCTGTCATAATGCGCCATAAGAACGATCCCCTCATCGATCCCCTGAGACCCCAGGAACGTAGCGATGACATTAACCAGGGGTGTGTCGATCTGAGAGTACGGGTCGAGGAACGAAGATGTCTGAGAGTCGACCTGTGCTCCCAACTCCATGAAATGATGATACAGGAAACCCCGACACTCGGCTGAGGCCTTTGTCCCGGGGACACGCGGTCCGAAATCAACCTGTGCCGTCAGATACTGATACGCCCTTTCACCGTCAAAGGGCGGCGGTTCGACCCTCTGACCGGCACAGGAAACAACCATCGCCAGGGCCATCGCAACAATTGTCCAACGGTAGGTCATGCAAACAATTACGGGGAGCGCTGTGTGCCTGTCAATCGAAAACCCCTTAGAATCGAATCTCCGCCCAGATTTCCAACATCCTGCTATGGTTGTTCCGATTTCTGAAATGGTCGTACGAGTCTCGCCAGTCGGCCCGAAGGCCGCCCTTGATTTGACTGCTGAAGGTATAGGAGATGTTGGGCGTCACTGCAAAGTCAGCTTTATCGGCCGAGACAACCCAGCCCCCTTCTGCTCTTCTGGTTTCGCTTTTGCTCGCGCTCTTTTTCACGTCAACGGAGATTGACATAGTTGACTTGAATCTGATTTTCCCAAACAGCGGTACTGATATGCCACTCGGTGCTGAGAATGAGTACTGAGAGGATATGGCGAAAGACCTCCTATTCGTGCGGCTTTCCGACTGGAACGCCCCGGTTGTGGGGTTGTACTTCTCGGTCTCTCCTTTTGTCAGCGTGTAGGTCGAGGAGAGAGACAGCGATCGCAGCAACCTGAGGTTCACACTCAAGAGCGGGTTGTGATTGGTGTTGACCGACCGGGAAGTGAGAAAATTACCACCAATATCGTAAGTCTCTTTTGTCTCACGATTGTAGTCGGTCCGCGGCGAAAACACCTCAATAAACTTGTTGATAAGCCCCTTAATCAGAGGAAAGCGCCGAAACTTCTGGATCCGAATAGTGAGTCCCGGCCAGGATGTGGAGACGTTCTTGTACCGAGTACCCTGCTTGACAAGATCCCGGGAAATGCTCTGCGCGTATTTCACATCAATTGATAAGCCTCCAAGAAGAGCAAAGCCGCTGGAAAGGCTATATTTTTGCCCTTCGCCGGAAACCGGGGCTCGGCCTTCCGATACTGTAGCTACGCCCGCCTCACGTATCAAACCATATCGATACTTCCATTCCGGTCGTGCAAGCATGCCGGGAAGTGTTGCGTTGTAGTCTTCACTGTAGCTGTAGGAGACCGGTTTAATCCACCCGGTCAAGAATCTGAGTACGGCCAGCGGGGGATCGTAGAAGGGCTTTCCCGACTTGGGTTTTTCACTGTCGCTGTCTCCCTGAGACCCTCCCCTCCGATGCCTGGGAACTCCTCCGGACGGAGTCGATTTCCCGCCACCCAAGAACGTGATGTGCTCAAATCTGCCGTTCACTCCCCACCGGCGGGACATAGTGGAATGCCGGGACTGTGAGGACCTTGAGTAGTCATCACGGTAATCCGCGCTGTATGAAAAACTCGTCGTGAGAAAGTTAATAACACTTGGGGCGTAGCTGGTACTGAACGACTGATTGTAGCGGGTTTCCAATCCCAGACGGAAATTCTTCAGAGAAACACTGACCTGGTCCGGATCGCTTAAGTCTCTTGTGGTAGAGTATTTGAGATTGGTTGTGAGATTCTCAAAGACTTTGTAGCTGAGTGTCATCGAACCGGTGAAATCCCGCCTCAAGGTTGAGCGGCGGTTATAGTTGATATCATCAGTTATGGATAGACTACGACTGTATGAGCCTTTCATTGTCCACGTACTGGGGTAGAGACCCAATCTTGATCCGGAAGCCCGTTTGAGAAAGGGGAACGGTTTTGTCCAGAAGAAAATCGGCAAGGTCGGTACCTTACTGATGCCGAGATTAAAGTTGGAGTTTACGCTGTAGTTTTCACTAAAAGAGTACGGCATGGGGACCGATCTCCCCTGGTTGCGACCATAACTTAATGACGTATTGATCCGATTCAATAACAGGCTAAAGAGCGGGTTTCTCCCTTTGCGATTGAACGACTCGGAGATACTAAAGCTGTTGGACTCGCGGACTGATCGCTCCTCCTGCCGCACGTCCTCAGGTAATACGATATCGGAATTGGTGCGCAACAGAGGCGTCTCGGTGAACTTCGAATGTGACATAGTAATGGGTACTCTTGCACCCCATGATCTGGGTAGAAACTTCTCTAAGTTCAATGATCCCCCGTAACTGATACGCGTCTTGGTCTTTCCACTGCCCAGGTTGTTGTTACCGCCGCCACGCGTGGCTGAGGCAAGTTCACGGAAATAAGCGTCTGTGGACTCAAACGAGAAATTATAGCTCATCAGGTCGGCTAAATTGCCGCTGAACGCTGCGCGTGCGGCCGTACCGACATCCCTGCGCACATCGGTTACACGCAATTCGTCCAACCATATTTCTCCCGTTACGTCATTCGAGGCAGCGATATCGGTGTTGATAATCCCGGCGGCAAAATACCTCACATCATTGATATTTGGATTGCCTTTGATACGGTAAACACTATCGCTACTAAGGGTGTCGATGTCCTTGTACTCTGTGCCAGACCTGCCTCGGAGCGCAGCATCTTTTAAGGCGGTAGCATCGTTGAAATCAAAAGTAATATAATTGCGCTCGTCCCACCCCGGGTAAATAGACCGTCGTTGTTCATAGAAGTTGTCGGCCGTTGTGCCGAGACGGAAGAAGAACATAACCTTCCCCTCATCCGCGGGTTCGATGTCACCATGAACATACATTTCAAGTTGGCGGTACCCGGAGTACTTATCGGCGCTGATGAGGTTCTTGATGGCCAGACAGGTATCGCGTACGTCAAGGTCTTCGAAACGAAGCAACAAACCTCGTTGAGCTTCGGTTACATCATAGTTCGGGTCTTGGTATGGATCAACACCGGGGGGAGGAGAAAAAGTTTGGTCTTCCTCGCTGATTGACGCCACTACGAAGTTGGTGCTGCTGTCCGACTCATCACCATACAGGACTGAGTCTTGCCAGTTAGACTGAACAAAATACCAGGCGGCAATCTCAACCGTGTCGTTCTCGGTTTGACCCGCTTCGGACTCAAACCAAACCCGCACATGGCTGACCTCGTTCCATAGAGGCTCGATACCGCCCTCAGTAACGATTGTGTCCAGCACCAGAGAATCCCGGATAGGGATACGGTAAGTCCACCAGCCATTTCGCTCGGAGTTTTCAACCCGGAATGAATCGGCGTCGAAAGTGAAATCTATAACATAGGAAAAGTAGGCATTGTTTGTGTTTTGCCCGCCCATCCGGTTTAGGGGTTCCTTGTCAGGTATTCCTAACCAGCCGGGGTCATCAATATTGCCCTCAGTGCCGTTAAGCCATTCGTAGTAAATCGAGTCAATATCCCAGAGTGGGCTATCTTCATTGTCAAGCTGATCGCATAAATCCTGCGACAAGGGACACTTTCCATCACCCATGAAATACCAGTTATCGCCGTTGGGATCGGGCAAGGTGTCCGGATCGTAACCCGGCTCCAGAGAGTCGGCAAGCCCATCCAGGCCAACATCCTCCACTTTTTCAAGGGCATCGTTCGGTTGGACGTTATCCTCTGTATTTGCGACACCATCGCTATTCAAATCTTCGCTGATCCTGCCAATGTCAATATGGAGTTTGCCCCGCGCCCCTTCGTTCACTTTCGCTCGCAACTCCAACAACTGGACGCGCTGCGCATCTATTCGCTGATAGAAGCCGCGCATGATGCCCCCCCAGGACTGGACGGAGTTAACGTCAGGACGGAATATCAGGCGCAGGGGGCGGATAGTTCCCTCGCCTTGCTTGGGATCGACATCCCAAACCTCCCTGATGTCCAGTGGGTTGCGAGGGGCGTGCCAGAGGATTTTCCCGCGTTCCAGCGATGAGGAATCCGCCTGCACCGGCCACGAGGCTGTTTTCCAGATTGTTCGCTGGGTGCCCAGGGAAAGCTGTTCCTGGGCGGCCTCGAAATCGTCCACGTAGGCAATATTGTCGACATTGGGATTGGGACGGGATTGTGCCAGCTCTCCTTCGACCCTGAAGTTCGATGCCGCCTCTGTTTCCACCAGCGGTAGAGCGTCAGCCAGAGACGTCAGAAAGTTCGCTTGCGTACGCCAGGAGCCGTCAACGGAATATACAATAGCTCGGGCCGTCTCCTGTCCGACGCGCGGCTTGCGATCCTGGGCTTTGTCGGATTTGTAGAGAAATGTAGAGCCAAATTCCAGGTTCTTACTCCATGTGTACTCAGCTCTCATTCCCAGCAGCGTCTTTTTCTGAACTGCCATGAAGGGAGCATACTCAAACTGGATGTCGATATCGGCATTGGGATCGTTGGCTTCTTCCGACAAAAGTGTTATCTGGCCAAGGTCGTACAGGATATTGTAGCCCGTCCCCCGCTGCAGCGGCTGGCCGTTCACCGTTACCCTTTCGGACCCCTCGATAATGTTGGGTTTCCCCAGCCGTATGATACTACTTCGCGCCTTGGTGACAAGCTGGATATAGTACTGACTGGCTTCGGTCTTTTCATTATCTGATAAGTAGTCATATATTTTGTCCGTTTTTGGTAATAGCGTAATAGTAGAAACCCCGTTGGCATCCACATAGGTTGTTTCGCCGGCAAAGGGCCTTCTGTGGGGAAAGATCAGAAGCCCCCAGTCGGGTCTGAATATTTCCAACCGCTCGTCAAACCTGCCGTCGGGGAGTTTCTGATTAAGTTCATTGTACTGGTCAAGTCCCAGCATTTCAATCAAACGCTGTGTTTTCCCCTCGGATTCCTGGAACTCAAAGCTGGAGGAGGTACCCTCATTGCCTGCCGATCCTTTGAACACCTTGATATCGATATCCTCCGCTAAGACGCCGCGCGGGATTTCATAGCAGTTCCGCCACATTAAGCCCCATGTCTTGTACTGGTTACTTGGGGCGCTGTGATACAGCAGTTTCAGCAACACGGTGTCGCCGATGTGACCAACAGTGTCGATTGTTCCGCCCACACGCTGTATCTCCATATATACACCGATGGCCCTGTTTGAACGGCGGCGGGAGTTGAAGACGATATAATGCTGATTCTTTACGGGATCACTGAAGAATGAGTAGGAGACCGGGTCAATCCGTTTCACTCCCCCGGTTGTTTTGAGGTTTATGTTCTCCGCCGAATAGGAGCCGATATTACCGGGGTCGACTGCAAGGAATGCGGGAAGCCATTCGCTTTCCTGAAGCCGATCCACCTGTTCGTATGCAAACAGGTTTGTTACAGTGTCTCCCTTTTGAAAATCGGTGGAATCCCCAAGATCGAAGATTCGTGCCTCGGCATAAACGTAGTCACGAGTATGCTGTGCGCTCTCTTCGCCGGTGGGAGTGACAGACATTCGTTCGGATGATCCTTGTTCCTGAGAGGCGATGCCGATAAGCCGCAATCTGCCGATTTGGGCTTCAGACTTGACTCCGAAAAGACCGCGGATGTTGGAGGAGTACCCAACAAACTTGGTTCTGGGCAATGACAGGGTGGTGTTACCGGCCTCGATTGACTTGAGAATGTCGTCCTCATCACCTTTGTACCGAATGATAAGCCGGTTGGCCAACGGAATGTCCTGCTGACTATCCTCGGACACCTTCACCGTAATTTTCGATCCGATGGTGCCGTTGATGTCGAAGCGATAAGTCTGTTCCATGCTCAGGGAAGGAAACTTACTCTGCTTGTACACATCTGACTGGGCGGCGTCGCTCCACTGGGATCGCCCCGAGAACATTATCCTGCGATACCCCGAGACCCTCAATCCTGCTCCGCCTTCGCCAAAGACTTTATTGAGCCTTTTTGGCAACCCCACGGTGATGCCCAGTCCACCGCGCCCACGTCCCTGCTCAGGACTTGCTATCGACTTGGTTATCAATCGCGACAGCTTCTCATCAACCGCTTTTCCCTTTCGGAACGACAGGAATTGCGGGGCGTCAACTGTCACAGGGATCATCGTTTTCTCGATTCTTCCCTTTCTGTAGTATACTGAATTGAACGTAATCGAACTTGCCGGGAAATTTGATCTGACGAACTTCGGGCTACGCTTGAGAGCATAGCCATGCAGCAGCGCCGACCTGTTAGATAACGCTACCGACGGCCGCTGAGGGAGCTCATCGTAAGGTGAGACGAACGAAGGAGGTGACTCCAAAAAGCCAAAATAACCGGTTGCTCCTTTGGCTGGGCATACCACCACGCTTGCGAGCAATAGGCTACCCAGAAAAGGCACAACGAACTTTCGCGATGTAGAACTCACACTAATGCATAGTATCGGTTGTTCTTAGCTCATTAAAGATGGTTCGATAAGCAACCTCCTCCTGTTAGAATTTCCCTAGCTGGACTACTTCCTCTTCCAGCATTATACCAAATTTCTCGTACACTCTTTTCTTGAGGATTTCCGCCAGCGCCAAGATGTCTTTGGATGTAGCGGAACCGGTGTTGACAATGATATTGGCGTGGTTTTCAAACACTCGTGCGCCACCAACTGCCATCTGTTTGGCTCCGACTTCCTCGAGCAAGCGACCGGCGGGGATTTCCCCGTGTGGCTGCTTAGCATCAGGGATATTCTTGAAGAAACAACCGGCGGAGCGACCCTCGACTGGATGCTTTTCTCTCCGAAGAGCGAGGATTTCATCAATCCTTTGCCTGATCCGGCCGACGTCTCCTTTTTCCAGCTTAAAGTAAATACTCACTATCGCCTCGCCGCTTGTTTTCAAATACGAGTCCCGGTAGCCAAACCGGCAATACTCGGGGCTAACTGTCTTGACCCCACCTCCACGGTCTACAAGCACCACCTCGGTAACAATCGAACCGATATTGCTACCAAAGGCTCCAGCATTGCCATAGACTGCGCCGCCGACAGTTCCCCATATACCTGCCGCAAATTCCAGACCAGTTAGGGCGTTTTCGGCAGCAAAATCCACAAGAGCCGACAGTTCTTCACCGGCGCCGCAGACAATCTCTGCGTCTCCCGCAAGCTCCAGTCCCTGTATATCAACCCTGATAATCAGGCCGTCGTACCCCTGATCAGAAACCAGGATATTGGACCCACCGCCCAGGAAAAAACAAGGCAATTTCAGTTTCCTGGCTGCTTTCACAGCCTGAACAATGTCATCAACTGCCTGAGTAGAAATGAAGTACTTGGCAGCGCCGCCGGTCTTGAAACTGTTGAACTCAGCCAGTCCTTTGTCGAATTCCAACTTGGAGCCAAACAGGGCTTTCATTGCGGACATTGATATCTTTCGGTTAACTGAAAGCCAATCAGTCACTTTCACTCACCCCAATTTAACCTGTGAAGCCGCGAAAATCAAGCCCAAACGGAGCTTCGCCACAGGCCGACAGACGGCACCGCCTCATTCGCTTATACAAGTCAGGACGGCAAAAGACCAAACGTAGACCTTGCTACTGATCCGTATTGGAAGGAGTATCCGGTTCGACTTTTTCGGATTCACCTTCTTGCTCAGCAGCTTGTTTTTCCTCCTCGCCGGATTCTCCCTTCTCTACGGTTTCCGGTTCAGCCTTTTTCGTTTTGTCCTTTTTGGTTTCATCGACATAATTCAGCCGCAGTTCATAGAGAACATGCTTGAGAAGCTCGGCTTCCTCTTTTGTCAGGTTTCCCGCCATCTTGTTCTCGAGCATGCTGATAATGTCAATGCTGTGTCTAGCGACATCCAGATTCCGCTCAACCTTCCCCGAAATTGGCGAGGCGATTTTCCCCATCTGTTGCATGGCGCTTGCCTGCAGTGACAGGACGAGTTGAAGGAAGTGCAGATCAATGTTTTCCTCTGGCTCAGTCATATTGAGAACTCCCGTGTCATTTTGTTTCATTACTGAAGACATCCACAGGATGCCTGTCAACCGCCACCCAAAAGTGTCTCCTTTTTAGAGGTTGTTTTGCTCAGGTAGTTATACAGGCTTTGATATTCTCTGTCAAGCCGCTCGTCGGGGGCAAACAGCCCCTCCAGAAGGCGATGGCCGGCTTCTATCAGATCACGGTCGGCGGAGAGTCTCACCGCCCGAAACTCCGGCAGGCCGGACTGGCGCACTCCGAACATCTCTCCCGGCCCTCTCAGTTCCAGGTCTGCCTCGGCGATCTTGAAACCATCCGTGGTGACGACAAACATCTCAAGACGTCGACGCGCCACATCCGAGATCGGCGGATGGGCCAGCGCCACCAGTGTCGCCTGCTTCCGGCCACGACCGATTCTTCCCCTCAACTGGTGCAATTGTGCCAGGCCGAATCGCTCGGCGTGCTCAATAATCATAACCGTGGCCTTGGGGTTGTCGATTCCAACCTCGACGACGGTAGTGGACAAAAGAATATCAAGTTGTCCGGAACGGAACTGCTCGAGGACAGTCTCTCGTTCTTTCGATTTCATTTTTCCGTGCACCATCCCGACCCGCAACTGAGCAAACTCCCCTGCCGATAACTCCTGATATGCCTCCTCAACACTTTCCAGGTCCATCTGATCTGACCTCTCAATTACCGGATAGATAACGTACACCTGCCCTCCCTTTTCAACGTCCTCTCTGACAAACTGATACACTTTGTCACGGACATCGTGGGTACGCCAGATTGTCCGCGTTGGTAACCGACCTGGAGGCAGAGTCTCAATCGTTGATATGTCGAGGTCGCCATAGAGCGTCAACGACAGGGTTCGAGGGATAGGTGTGGCTGTCAGGATCAGAAGGTCCGGGTTATCACCCTTGGCATAAAGCTTGCCGCGTTGCTGTACACCGAAACGGTGCTGCTCATCGATAACGACGAGACCCAATCTGCTGAAGGAGACATAATCGTATGTGAGGGCATGAGTCCCAAATAGGATTTGAGTTTCACCCTCGGCACAGCTCTGCGCCACTGCTTTTTTTTCAGATGGCTTGAGGCTTGCGGTCAAAAGCCTGCTGGTTACACCGACCTCTGAAAGGGCGGCGCTCCAGGTATGGTAGTGTTGCTCGGCAAGGATTTCGGTCGGAGCCATAATGGCTGTCTGAAGGCCGTTCTCCGCCACGTACAACCCGGCCAGCACAGCCACGATCGTTTTACCACAGCCAACATCCCCCTGAAGAAGTCGCGCCATGGGATGCGCCGTCTGCATGTCGCTAAAGATCTCTCGGATCGCTTTCTTCTGTGCATCGGTAAGTTGGAATGGAAGCCCATTCTTGAACGACGTCAGTTTCTCTCCGGGTGGAACGTACCGGTGCTTCTTAATTGCGCTTTCTTTCTGACCCTTTCTGCGAAAAACCAGAAATTGAAATTTCAGAAGCTCATCGAAGGCCAGGCGGCGCCGGCTGGCTTCAATGTCATCACGGCTGTTGGGGTAGTGGATTCTTGCAACCGCCTCGTGAAGTAAAGGAAGACCAAGTTTCCGGTTTTCTTTTGTTGGGATCGGGTCTTCGATTCTTTCCATCAAATTGTCAAAGATAAAGGAGGTGAGCCTCCGTATTCCCCGGCTGTTGAGACCAATCCTGTTCAGTGCAGACGTCTGGGGATAGACCGGGATAATGCGTCCGGCATGGATCATCTGATCGCTGTCTTCTTCCAGTCGCTCCAGCTCAGGATGGACCATCTGGTATCCGGTGTAGTAACCGACGATGCCGGTAGCGGCAAACTTCTGTCCCTTTTTGAAAAGCCGCTCCCAGTACCTGAGGCCGTGAAACCAGCGAAGAGTTATCGCCCCGGTGTCGTCCTCCAAAATGACCCCATACATTTTCCGTCGGCGTCCATACAAAGCGCCGTGAGCTTTGACCCGTCCAATAATGGTTACTGATTGATTGATTTTAACCTTGGCTATGGCTATAGAGACGATGTTGGTGCGGTCGAGATAGGCACGTGGAAAATAAAACAGCAGGTCCCGCACCTCGTTGAGGCCATGTTGGGCAAGTACCTCCGCTTTGCGTGGTCCGACGCCTTTCACATACTGCAAAGGGGAATTGAGTCTTATCTCAGCCACGCCCTAAGAGTGGCTTATTACCGTGAGTATGTCAATGACGAATTGTCTGGCGAAAGCTGGCAGCTACAGGAGGACTCTTTCTGGGTTTCGTCAGGTCTTGGCAACAACGAAGTCAGTGGTGTGAGCTAACGAGTCGCTCAGTAAAAGGTTGTTGCTCAGTGGATTTTGTGAGCTGTCAGCTGACACATCTGCCGAGGCGGACGCAAGAGTCAACAGAACAGACATCTTTTGGGACAGTCTCACCCCACCCGACATCTAATTGCGTAGCTATTGCCTCTCCAACACAAAAGGCCGCCGAGATCGGCGGCCTTTTCGATGGAGCATATTCTGGCAGTTTAGTTAGCCGGAGTCACATTCCGAGCCTGAAATCCGTTGTCGGTCTGGGCAATCTCATAGAGTACTTCCTGCCCTTTCTGTAGGGTCTTGAATCCATCCATATTAATCGCCGTGTAGTGGACATAGACATCATGTCTTGAGTCCTCAGACGCAATAATGCCCCAACCCTTTAAGTCATTGAAATACTTAACCTTACCTTTTGACATGCCCTATCCTCCAATGGACACCATGAGTTGTCTACTATCTATTATACGAGCTTTCTTGGAAATAACTACAAAAAAAAATCGGTCTGGTTAGAAATTCGTTAGAATTCTACTCAGAAGCGTCATCCACAGACCTGAAAGAACAGGCACCGTTATGTTATCATCAGTGCCAAGAGGGAGGGCCTCAACAATTGTGGCTACTATCGCCCCGGAAAAACGCACTTCCCATGTCAGATTCGGCACTATAACTGCCACAATGGCGCAACCGCCCAGACATGCCAGAGAACCCTCAATGGACTTGTTTCCAAATCTGTGTCGGCCAAATCTGCGTCCAATGAGGGCGGCAAGGGTATCGCCAACAATGATAAATGCCAGCGCAGCAACGGCTATCGGCTTGTCGTACAGAGTCACCGTAAGGCATACCGCGAGGAGAATATATGTCGCACCCATGAAGTCTCCGGCCTTCTCATGTTGTCGGACCAAAGGTGATATGATTTTCCCCGCAAATGATCTCCAGAATCGCCATTGGCGTATCCTGGCAATATCAATCAATATCATAATGGCCGTTATCGGGACCATAATGATCAGCATATCTGACCTGTTGAGCCCCAGGAAGTAATAGCCACCTGGAATCACCAAAGCGCCCACGTGGGTAGCTTTGCGCGCCAGTTCCTGACCGAACGTGATCTGGGCTGATGCCGTCGGAGTTTTGTCAGCCATTGCTATTTTGGGCGGTCCGTAAGCGGCCTTAGATGAACGGGATATATTCTATGGGGGAAACGCACATTGAAATGTGCATACAATTCATTCCGATACTTGTTGAAGACCTGGTGGGCATGCTCTTTCCTGAGAATCGGTATAATCTTGTATCGAACCTGGTCGACGCTCATCGAAGTAGCCTGGCTGAGAACTTTGACAATATGATACCCATATTGGGTCTTGACAGGATGAGATATTCCCCCCACAGGTGTCGTGAGCGCAACATTATAAAGCTCTGGAGGAACATCCTTCGGACCAATCTCACCGAGGTTAGCCAGGTCAGCCCTGATGCTCGGTTCTCCAGGATAGTACTCCTTGGCCAGTTCGATAAAGTCAACACCCGACAGCGCCTGGTCTCGCACGAATTCCCCGAACACGGAATCATCTACGATAATGTGCTGAATACGTAATGGCTTTTCGGCCTTGTATTCACTCACGTGCTCATTGTAGTATTTCTCTATCAGGCTGTCGGGAGGATTCCACAGCGCTTCCCGACGTCCCTCTGAGATAATCGCTTTTGAGTATTTATGTCTGAGCGCCGCTTCTCCGGCAACTACGTCCGGCAGGGTGTCAATGCCCGTGGTGCGCGCCGCCTGTACAAAAGCATAGCGCCCCGCAAATGTATGAAGCATCGCCTTTTTCATCTCAGGTGTTGTATTGTCAACATCATATTTTTTACGATAAGCATTCTCAAACGTCCACATATCATAGAACTCTATCGTGTCTTGGCCATTGACAATTGCCGCCCATGTCGGCTTGTCTACAAGGTAGACATTGGTGTCAAGAAGCTCTTCGTTGAACACCAGGTGTATCTGTGCAAGCAGGGAATCTCTGAGGGGAACCCCGATCTTGTTGGCTTTATCCTGTTTCAACGACATCATGGCTGTACCATACTGTTGCTCGTCAAGCGATGGGACCCCCTCAGCAATATGATCCTCAACGTAAAGAATATGCCAACCGGATTTGTCGTGGTAAAGCTGCGAAATATCCCCGGGCTCCATTGCAAATGCAATCGAATCAAACGGGTCAAGGTATACCCCTCTCTTCGTCCAGCCTACCAGCCCATCTCGGTCTTGGGAATACGTGTCATGTGAGTACTTATGCGCAACCTCCGAAAAGGGCTCGCCGAAATCCAACAACCTACGTATCTGCTGGGCATATTCGGCCGTTTCCTTCTCAAGTTGTTCAGGCGTTAGTGAGCGGCAATGTAGAGAATCAGGACCGTTTTTCAAGCCAAGCGGTGAAATAAGAATCTGATGGAGTAACACCTGTTCTTCGACAGCAAAGAGATCGGGACGTCTGTTGTAGAAATCAACTACTTCCTGTGAATCCAATATTATCGTCTTGTAGACAACCTCATCGAGATATCGCGTCGTCAACAACCTGTGATAGCGCTGTTTGTATATCCTGTAGCTGTCATAATGCTCGCTGAGGTCCAGCCGGTCTGCCTCAAAGCCCGCCAGCGTATCACACAGGATGCTGTCAAGGAAGGCTTTTACCTGATTTGAGGAGAGTGTCCCGCCGTTTGGAAGCAACTTGCTGTGCACCAGTGCTTCGTAGAGCTCCGGCATCCTCAACGAATAGAGAGTGTCCACCCTGGCAACAACGTACTTGTGTTCTCCAATGTTTCCCTCGGAAATGAAAGCCGGACCACACCCCGTTACCCAAAGAGTCAAAACAATAATGACTGGCCAAATACGTCTCATGTATAATACCTCAACCTCTTTCACATGCATCAAAGTTGTTAACTTATACTCCGAAACGCTGAAAAGCAACCCCCAAAAGTGCGGGAGCGGGAACGAGTCTGGTCCGAAAGGAAAAGGGATGACAGACCTGCTGCAGTGTTCTATCTTCGCTTCTTGGACTTGATGGAAAAACGCAAAGGAGCACCTATGAATTGCTTTGGGGGACTTATCATGGCAATGGCCCTGGCTGCCGCTTCACAGGTCAATGGTTGGCCGTCTCTCTACACCGTATCAGCGGACTCAATCCACGAGTCTATTTCAGTTCTGGCTGACGATTCGCTCGAGGGGCGGGAGGTCGGCGAAATCGGGGAATGGAAGGCTGCTCAGTATATCAGGGGTATCTTCGAATCGGCAGGACTGGCACCAAAGGGCGACAACAACACATACTTCCAGGCCTTTGAATTCGTCAAGAGGATTGAATTGGGCAACAGGAATCAACTGACAATCAATGGACAGGCCCTGCAACTCAACGAGGAGTTTGTGCCGATGTGTCAGTCAGCCAATGCTACCTTTCAGTATGATGAAGTCGTTTCCGTTAATTATGGTATTACCGTTGACGGACAGGGTGGCCGTTATGACGACTACAGAGGCAAGGACGTCGCGGGCAAGGCAGTTATGGTGAAGCGCTTTGCCCCTTTGGCCGAGGACCACACTGGCATTGATTTCGATAAGCACAGTTCCCTGACAAGCAAGATTCAAAACGCCCTCGATCACGGCGCCGTCGCAGTATTCTTCATCACCCCTGAGGGCCGCGAGGACACGCTCCCAACAATGAGCCTTGCCCATATCAGCCCCAAAGGGATACCGGTGATCTTCCTCCGACAAAAGGCAATGGAAAAACTGGGATTGAATCTATCCAGGCCGGAGGTTATCTCCGCTGTCGGTGAAACCGAACTTATCAAGGTCCGCGATACCGGATATAACGTAGTCGGTTATTTGCCCACCGACAACGATACCACCATAATCATCGGCGCCCATTATGACCATCTCGGCTGGGGCAATCCGACTTCGTGGTACAGGGGGCAGAAGAAAATGATCCACAACGGCGCAGATGACAACGCCTCAGGCACCGCCGGTTTGCTGGAACTCAGCCGCTATTTCTCCGTCAGGAAAAACTCAATGAAATACTCTCTATTGTTCATTGCTTTCTCCGGTGAAGAAGCGGGGGCTCTTGGATCGAACCACTACGTCAAACACATGACGGTGGATTCGACCAAAATCAGAATGATGGTCAATATGGATATGATTGGCCGCCTGAGGAACAAACAGCAGGGCCTGGCTGTATTTGGTACCGGAACTTGCCATGAGTTCGGGAGTTACTTCGACAGCCTGGCGCACAACGACCTAAGAATGATTTTTAAGAAATCAGGTGGCGGCGGTTCCGACCAGATCTCGTTTTATAATCACAGGATACCCGTGCTACACTTCTTCACCGGCGCCCACGAGGATTACCACAAGCCGTCCGACGATGTTGATAAGATCAATTTCGATGGTGCTGTCAGGGTAGTGAATTTGGTCGGCAAAGTGGTATCGGATTTCGATCGGTACGAAGGCTACCTGGCCTTCCAGAAGACTAAAGACCCTGGAGCCGGTAGACGCCGCGCCTCGTTTTCCGTGACGCTTGGCATTACGCCCGATCATGTCGCCGAGGTGATAGGTTTGCGGGTCGACGCCGTATCTCCCGACGGTCCCGCAGAACGAGCCGGCCTTTTGCAAGGAGACATTATCATCAAAATGGGCAAAATCGACGTAGGTGATATCTACGACTATATGAATGGTCTGTCGAAGTTTCGCAAGGGCGACAGCACCGCTATCGTTGTCGAAAGAGGAAGCGATACGCTAAGTCTGCAGGTCGTGTTTTAATGGTCAGGTAGGATAAAAAAACCGCGAAATGACGGCGTGCCAAAACCCTTGCGAGGTTGTGACACAAGTTCGATTCAAAGGCGGCGTCAGGTGACCCGATGTTGTCTTAAAAGTTGGTTCTAACCGCAGTAGCTCTGTCACTAAATGAAATCACTACTCTCTAACTCCGCATAGCGGCGGGCTTTATGTCCGCCGTTAATTGGTGGAGGACAAGCCCCAGTCCTACGCGAGCAGGAATGGACACCTTTTGGGACGTCCTCGAGTCGCCCAATAGCACATAAGTACGAATGCAGATTCTTTTGTTACAGACTCCTTGTGGTTCTAATCCCATGATCTCTCCTATACCAATTGGGAGTCATATCGTTTACTGGTTATTTTGAATTATATTACCTGCGGCTTCGAGTCGTCCCCAATATCCCCTCGGCTGACAACGAAAAAAGCCCGCACTAAGGCGGGCTTTTTCAAACCAATCGGAATAATACATCAATTGTCAGAGTCCGGGGCAAAGCCGGATCCCGTTCTGCATCCACCGGGTTTTCTACCCTGCTGTCCAACCTGATGCTGCCCCTGGCACTTCTTTCCCTGACACTTCTTCATTCTCGCCTTGCGAAGTTCTTTCAACTTGGCGGCCTGTTCGTCGGTCAGTAGACTTCGAACTTCCTTGCGATGCTGATAGCGCATCTTGTGGAGATCGGCTTTGACGCGGGCAACCTCGTCAATTGTAGCCAACACCTCGTTTTCATTGGCCTTCTCGTCCCTCATGAGCGCCCGAAGTCTGATCTCGGCCTTCTCAATCTTGGCCCGCTGGTCAACTTTCTTCAAATTAAAATCAACCATCATCTGTTCGAGCTTGCCTTTTTGCTCGTCAGTGAGATTGATTTCGTCCGCTACAGTAAGAAGCATTTTCAATCCGGGGCCACCATCCCGCATCCCCATTGGGTGTCCTGGACATTGCCCATCAGGACGATGCCATCCCGGACGATCAACCGCACCCTGGCCGCGGCAGCCGGGATCGGCCAGAGCCATAGATGACATCACCAGCAAAGCTGCTAATGTAAGGTACATTAGTTTTTTCATGGTCTTCTCCTTTGATTGAGAGTTATACGCTGACAACAACTGTTATTATCCTCCTGTTTCTTAGGGCTGCGTTTCCCCCGTTGGCGGCAACTTACCAGGCCTAGGGCGTCGCTCCCGAAATACCTTCACCGATTCCAACAATTCTAATTCAAACCTCTCCTGGAATACAATGAGCCGTCCCAGTTGCGCGGGGAAGAGAATCTTGCGTGACTTCTCGAGAAATTCCTCCATTAGCCGAGCTTCCTGCTTCCTCAACTCCGAAATCTGCCGAATAAGGCGGTTGATCTCATCATCCGGAATGGTTCCCGTGCGGAGACCCTCAGCCAACTCATCGACAAGCGCCGTCTTCTGCTGATGAAGCAAAGAACGCTCACGACGCATGCTGTGGAAAGCGGTAACAAAGTCAACCTCCTGGTCATCACCAAGATCGAGCAGTTCGAGAAGCTTCAGCAAGCGGAACTGCTCAATGTGCTTACGATACTTGCGTTGCATCATTTTCCCCTCACGACCACTATCATGGCCCCTACCCGGTTCCTCCCCACCAAGCTGCGCCAGCCAAAGGGAATCGTCACCAGGACTTGCTGCCCATAAACAGCTATGAACCGGACATCGGTCAGATGGCCATTCCTGGGCTCCGCCCCCCGGAGCAAGGAGCACCACTCCCGACAATAATACAAACACCGTTTGAAAACACCTCCGTATCCCTGTCTTCCTCACAGCAAATCTCCTACGTCAAAATTGTTTTCCAAAAACTCAAGCTCCTCCTCAGTAAGGTCATCCAGCAGCCATTCGCTGGCATTGAAGGAATGCTGCGCCGTGAAGTCATAAAGGAGGGTGCCCAAAGTCCCCTCGTCCAGATCCTCATCTTCTGTTTCGTAAAAACTCGCAATACTGTCAACACCGCCGGCTGGTTCTGCCACGCTAGGGTCAAAAGTGGTTCTCCCTCCAATGTATGTACCCAGTGCAATGCCTAACGCCAGCGCTGCGGCTGCTGCAACAGGAACATACCCATACCAGATTTGCCTGATCCGCTTTGCTACACGGCCCGGGCGCGGCTCCCTCTTTTCTATATCCTTATCAACTGCGGATACCAGCCAGTCCACTTCGACATCATCCGGAAAGAACAGATCATCCGCACCAAGTTTTCCACTTACGCCGGTCAGTTCTTCCCAGGTAGCGCGACATGTCGAGCACTCTGCGAGGTGTCTGCGTAACTCTTCGGGGAGGTATTTTCCCCCGAAATACAGCAGCATTTGATCCTTAAAATAAGAGCAGTTCACTGCCGCCATTCCTTTTGTTTCGCGAAAGCACGGAGCTTGATAACCGCTTGCCGATAATGAGTTTTAACTGTCCCCAGAGCCTTGCCAGTGATCTCGGCAATCTCTTCAAACATCAGTTCCTTATAGAACCGCAGGTCAAAAACGAGCCGCTGCTGGTCCGGCAGGGTAGCCATGAACTCCAAGACGTCCCTTTGCATCTCTTTCTCATGCAACTGATGCTCAGGGTCCTGGGAGCTTGAAACTAACGCTAGGGTTTCTGTCTTAACAGCATCAAGCGAGGTCACTTGCCTCGTTGAATGCAGTTTCAGATAGTTCAATGTCTTGTTGGAAGCAATACGATACAGCCAGCCTTTGAACCTTGCCTCTTCCCGGAAGCTACGCAGGTTCTCCCAGGCGGAAATAAAGGTCTCCTGAGCCAGATCATAAGCACTGTCACGGTTCTGCGTCATCCGAAATGTCAAAGCCACCACGTTTTTCATCATCAACCTCACCAGCCTGGAAAAGGCTGCCTTGTCGCCTCCTTTTGCCCGGCGAACAAGATACTCAACAATCTCCAGATCGGCATTCACCATAGCTGCAATTTCTACTGTTATGACAACAGGAAAAAGAAAAAGATTAATCCGGTGGTTCTACACGTGAAAGAAACTAAAGAGAATATTTCTCGCCAGGCAAGGGGCTGACAACTGAAGATTCAGTCTTTTCTGCTTTTTTCCAGTACCTTGAAGTACCGAGGAAAGTCTTCAAGCACGGCGCCCGTACCGCGAGCCACACAGGTTAACGGATCGTCAGCTACGTTGACGGGCAGATTGGTCTCCTCGCGAAGCCTTTTGTCCAACCCACGTAGCAGCGCCCCGCCCCCGGTAAGAATTATGCCACGCTCAAGGATATCTGAAGCCAACTCCGGAGGCGTCCGTTCCAGCGCTTGACGTACTGCCTCCACAATAATATCAACGGTTTCGGACAGCGCTTCACGTACCTGGGCCGACGAAAGCATCAGGTTTTGCGGGACCCCAGCTACCAAGCCACGCCCTCTAACTTCGAGCGACAGTTCCTTCTCAAGCTGGAAAGCCGAGCCAATCTTGATCTTGATATCTTCTGCCGTCAGCTCACCGATGAGGAGGTTATAGTTCTTTTTCAGGTATGTGATAATGGCTTCGTTGAGCTCATCGCCCGCGACTCGGATGGAGACAATATTCACAATGCCATTCAGGGCAATGACGGCAATTTCCGTAGTACCCCCGCCTACATCAATTATCATGCTTCCTGTTGGCTGCTCAACTGGAACGCCCACTCCAATAGCGGCCGCCATCGGCTCCTGCAACAGATAAACCTCGCGGGCTCCGGCGTTTTCAGCTGAGTCGCGCACGGCCCGCTTCTCAACCTCAGTAATGCCCGATGGCACCGAAATAACCACCCGCGGCTTCATCAGGTATTTGCGTTTGATCACCCGCCGGATAAAATCAGCTATCAGCTTCTCCGAGATCTCAAAATCGGCAATCACACCATCCCTTAGAGGGCGAATAGCGGCTATTCCCCCCGGGGTCCTGCCAGTCATTTCCTTGGCGGCGGCACCGATAGCAAGCACCTTGCCGGTAGACTTCTCGATAGCCACAACTGACGGCTCATTCAGAACAATCCCCTGATTGCGCACATAGACGAGGGTATTGGCAGTGCCGAGGTCAATACCGACATCGTTGGAAAGGAGATTCATCAGTCCCAAATCAAGTCCCTTCAGATTCCAGTCTGTCCCTTGACTGCTACACTGACTATAGTCAATATCGAACCAAAGTCGCGTTAGTTTACTCCATAATCCGTGATCTGGCAATTAAAAAGTGTCACACGTTGTTGGAACTTAGTCCAATCTGAGGTGAGGAAACGTTATCCCGGCTGATGCCTAAGCTGTTCCACCTGTTGTGTAACCATATTCACCGTAATCCCGCGCATGCACTGCATACGGTTGTCGCCAGTTAGGGGACACTTGTTTTTTACACAGCTAACACAATCGAGGTGATCGAGGTATATTAGCTGTTTGCGGGAGGATATAGGAGAGGTCGCCCGGGGATCGTCGGCCCCGGAAAGAACAACTAATGGTATTCCCACCGCAGCCGCGAGGTGCGCCGGACCAGAGTCATTGCCGACAAAGAAACGAGCATTTGACAGAATAGCCGCCGCCTCCCGCAGGCCGGTCTTTCCAGCCAGGTTCGCTACTTCCTTGGCGCCGGCAGATGCCGCAATTTTGTCCCCGACGGGCTGATCCTCAACCGAGCCTATCAACACGACTTTCAGCCGATAGTTGGAAATGATAGCCTTTATCAAGTCGATATAGTTCTCTGTTCCCCATCGCCTGGACTCCGCCACAGCCCTAAATGCTATGGCCGCATATTTATCGTCACCACCAATGCCAAAACCTGAAAGAATCTTGGTACCACGCTGTATGTCCTCGTCGTTAAGGAACAGTTTCGGCCTGGTAGACTCCAGCCCCACCCCCGCCCCGCGCCTGAGCAGGTTGAAGTATAACTCACTGCGATGCTCGGAGTTAAGGGACGTTGGCAGGGTGATCGGACGCGACAGCAGAAGCCTGCGACCATCGGCGATGTAACCGACACGCTCCCTAACGCCGGCGAGCTTGAAAGCAGCTGCCGCTCCAAAAGAGGGGGGAAGAATATAACCAACGTCAAAATCTCTCGAGGCAACCAGGTCCCGGATTTTCATTACCGCAATCAGCCCGTGAACATGAGCCGAGGGAATCCTGATAATCTCGTCAATGGCTGGATTCTGTTTAAACAATTCGGCAAGATGCTCGGGAACCAGAAGTGTGACAGTCGCCCCGGGGTAGGCTTCACGTGTCTCGTTGATCATGGGCAGAGCCATGATACAATCACCGAGGTGATTGGGACTACGAACGAGAATATTGAGAGACATTAACCGGAATACTTGCCTTCCAGCGCGATCTTGTCAAGAAGATAGTTCTTCAGCTCTTCCAGATACTTGTTTCTCGCCTCCAGGTAGTCAATCTTGCTTTCAAGATGAGTCAGCCTTGAAATCTGGCCATCGTCAAGGCGGAATTTGGCAATGTCCAATTTGTTTTGAGCCAGCTCAATCTGCTTGTTTAATACGTCCAGTTTGCGGTAACTGACGTCGAGCCTGTTTATCAGATTGACGATCTGAGCCCGGGCAGATCTCTTGCTGCGTTCGTACTCTATTTTTGCTTTCTCCTCCGACAGCCGAGCGGCCTTGACCTCAGCGCCTGACGCTCCACCATCCCAGATAGGATAAGTAAAATTAAGCGATACCTGCCAGCTATTAGCCTTGATATCATCATCCTCGCCCCCTTCGGTTTCGACCCTTCCTCGCCCCAGAGAATATTTAGCGGTGAGATTTCCATTGAACCCATGCGATGAGGCAGCGTAGTCGGCAGCACGCTCTTCTTTCCAATATTGGTACTGTACTTTCCGAACATCAACACTTTCTTCCCAGCGCTCGATGAGCGCTTTCTGTTCTCTCTCATCCAGGTGCTGAGTAATCTCAGGCGCCAAGGGCACTATCATTTCTGACGCATCGAAGTCGAGAAGAATCGCCAGCTCACGGTTTTTCTCCTGGCGCTCATTGTCGACATCGAACTGCTCCAGCTCGGCGTCAAGACGAGCTGACGCCGACTCCAACCAGTCTTCTTCAGATATGACACCATCCTGCAGCTTGGCCGAATCGATATCGGCTTTCAGACTAGCCGATTCCAGTCTGTCACTCACGAGCTCCGCTTTGAGGGTTAGTTGCAAAACCCCGAAGTAGGCCTCCGTTACTTCCTTTTTTAGCGTCGCTACTTCTTCGAGCTTGGTAAGGCGAGCAATCTCAAGGTCGTCCCTTTTGTTATTGAGGTCGTTCTTTGCATCTGACGGCTTGAGAAATGGCTGTTCAAGTTCAAAATCAAAGTACCCCTGCCGCGTATTCTGTTCGACCATGATGTCCAGGTCGCTCCACAATGGGTATCTCGCATCACCCCTGAACAAGTTTCCCCGGACAGTCAAATCGCCCCCGGAGATTAGACTCTGTTTGAGTTGGATGTTGCCGGTAAAGTCGAAATCCGTCGTCTTGATCAACTGTTTTCTCGGCAGCCCACCGTAGAAACGAAATGATTCATTTACGCTGTAGGCGGGTATGTTACCATTTATGCTGATCTCCGGCAGATAGAAATTGACACGTTCGGCGAAGTAGTTTTTCTCAGCGACCTCAAGGTTGCCTTTGATAATCTCGGCGCGGCTGGTGCGATTAACTGCTAAAGTGACAGCCTCATCCAGCAACAATTCCCGTGAGTAAGATGCCTGCAACAAAATTAGAAACACCGCAAAGCTTATGCAGACAGGTCGAAGATAACAGTATTTCCTTGTAGTCATAGATATTCCTTTCCTCTTTCATATCATGTAAAAAAGTACATATTGTCATTATTTTGTAACGCGTATAGATTTTTGACCCCGGTTGCCCTACTCATATCTCAACGCCTCTATGACGTTGAGCCTGGCGGCCTTGCGGGCCGGGTAAAGACCAAAGACGACCCCTACGGTACTTGATACTCCCACCGCCAGAAAGATGGAGTAGATCGACACAATAGTCGACCATTCGGCGTAAAAGGAGATCACCTTGGCCAGAGCCAGGCCGAGACCGATTCCAATGAAGCACCCGACCAGGCAGATTATCACCGCCTCCACCAGGAACTGGCGCATGATGTCCATTCGGGTTGCGCCAACAGCGCGGCGCACGCCGATCTCCCGCGTGCGCTCCAAGACAGTGGCCAGCATGATGTTCATAATTCCAATGCCGCCGACCAGCAGCGAAATCCCGGCGATTGCCCCCATGATGATGTTGAAGATCCGCTGGGTCTTTTGTGTCTGACGCAGCAGTGATTCCGGTACCACAATGTCGTAGTCATCGACGCCAAAATGCCGCCGCCGCAGTATCCGGTCGATCAGTTTGGTGGCCGCACTAACATACTTCAGGTCCGTCACCGTGACCGTCAACTGATCGATCTCCGGTATATTGAATTTCTGTGGCTCCTCCTCCTCGGTGCTGGGCCCGTGCCGCCCGGGTCTGGTGGGCGTCTCCGGAAAATAGCGCTCGAGTTTTTTCAGTGCCGTGTTAAAAGGGATATAGACATCGTCATTGAGGTTCTTTAGTTCAAAACCCTCCACCTTGCCGCGCGCAATATACTTGTCGGCCATGATGCCGGCGACAGTGAAATCGAGATCGCCGATCAGTACCGTCTGGCCGATTGGATCCTCAAAGGCAAACAGACTTCGTTTGGCTTTTGCTCCCATCACACAGACCTGCGCAAAGGAACCGTTGTCCGAGTCGGTGATAAACCTTCCCCGTTCCACCTCGATCGAGGAGGAATAGATGTAAGAGGGGATCGTGGCCACCACCCTCACCGGGGCTTCGTCGGAGCCGTGATAAATGGTCTTGACAGCCTCAAATCTCTGCGGCACGACGTTCGCTACCAACTCGGTGAACTGGGCAATGTTCTCGCCGTCGGCCAACGAAAGCCCCGGCGAGCGGGCCATTCCCAGGTCAGAGCTGAGGCCTTCTTCCGGCTCTTTGGCGTTTACAATCACATTGTTGATCCCTAAAATAGATATTTGCTCGAGAGCTTCCTGCTTGGCCCCTTCACCGATGGATAGCATGGCGATCACCGCCCCTACCCCAAAGATGACGCCGAGCATGGTCAGAAATGTCCGCAGCTTGTGAGCTGCCAAAGAATCAAAGGAGATCTGGAAGACGCGGCGGTAGATCATCGGGAACTCTTCTCAGAGGATTTACCTTTGACGTCCCGAGGCGGCGGCCGTTTTCCTATGTTCATCTCCGGTTCCGTCGCCTTGTCACCGGGCAGGCCGGGTTCCTCCAAAGTCGGGTCGATGAGGCAGACCTCTTCTCCCCCCTCTAGGCCGTCTACGATTTCAATGGCCATGTCATTCCTACGACCGACCGTAACTTCTCTTTTCTTTTTGTTCTTAAGATAGACAACGGTCTGCCCTTCCTTCTCAAACACCGCCTCCAGCGGCGCCGAAACAACGTCGGGAATACGGTCGATGATCACTGTGCACGAGGCCGACATGCCCGGTTTCAAGCGCTCGTCGCCATCCTTGATGGAAACCTCAACATCAAAAACATTGATCCGGGAGTTATAATCCTTCTTACGCGCCAGGGTGCTCTTTTTCGAGACAACTCCCTTATACCGAATATCAGGAATAGCATCAAGCGTCACTTCCACCTGCTGGCCGGTATCGACCTTGCTGGCGTCAACTTCGGAGACGGTCGTTTCCACCATCATTTCCGAAAGATCAGGCAGATTGATCAGTCCCTGACCGGGCCAGGGCGCATCCCCTTCCTGCACTTTGCTCATTGTCCCCCCTTTCCAAATCTCAAGATAGACCACCAGCCCCGGGATAGACGCGGTAAGGGTCATCTGCGCCAGCTCTTTCTTGGCCAGATTGACCTTGTCCTGAGCGCGTTTCACTTCAACTTCTGCCTTTCCCACGTCGGACTTCAACTGATCCAGCTTAGCTTCGATATTAAGTTCCGCCAGCTCCAGTTCCAGCTTTGCTTCCTCGGCAACGCGCGCGGCTTCGTGCTTTTTCTCGTCGTAATTGCGCCGCGCTTTTTCCAGATTCAACAGCAACTGCTTTTCCTGAATCGTATATTCCTGTCGAGCACGATCCAGGGCCGCCAACATGATTTTCAGATTAGATTCATGATCGGCCAGGTCCGTCTCTTGCTTGGTAGCGTCAAACTTGATCAGCGGGTCGCCTTCCTGCACCATGGCGCCTTCGGGCACCAGCCAGGTAATTTGCAGGCCTCTTATCCGCGGAGTGGAGAGAGTGACGGCGCGCGTGGCGTCGACCGTGCCGTTCTCATTTAGAGATATGACAAACTCCCCTTTATCGACTTTGGCCGTTGGTATCTCATACGATGTGGAAAAGAGGGCATTAATGCCGTAATAGCCGCCAAGAATTACGGTGACTATGATGACGACAAATATGAGCTTTTTCAAAGTGTTTTTCCTCATCTTTGATATTCCGCTAAACAAGACGTCAGCGCCATTTGTACGGCAGGTTTCTCCGAGACCTGCCGTAATTGGCAGGAGCCAGGAACTCCTGCCTTACAATTCTGTGTTATTAATGCCAAAGCTTGTACATCTTTCATCAGCACCCTCACCAGCCTGGAAAAGGTCTCTCGGTTGCCAATCTTCGTCTGGCGTACAAGATGTTCAACAATCTCATGGCTACCATTCAACATAGCTGTAACGTATTATGACAACCGATGGGAAAAAAAGATTAATGCCATCGCTTTATGACAGGAGATAAGATACAAGGGCAGGTTTCTCCGAGACCTGCCATGATTGTCTAACACACCAACAACAAGAACGGATTTCTTCACATTGCCGTCCCTCACGGTTGAGACTCTACTCTGCTGGATACAGACCCCGGCCAAGCAGATACATAGTAGGTCGGGTTCCGAATGGAATCCGCCTCAGGCGGACGAAATGAGAAACCCGACAATAGCTCTGTTCCTGTTCCATATCAGTTTTATACCGGCTCACCGAAAGGAAAGTTGCTTCCTTTCTCATAATTTCCACCGGCGATGGGTCCACATCCACTGATCCGGGTATTTGCGTATCCCGTCCTCAAAGGACTTTGTGTACGCCATCGTCATTGTTTCAATATCCTTTTCATCGTCGCCGCTGTTGGGAGGGTAAATCAGCTCACTGGCCATAACCACGTGCCGGTCGTACCGCTCACGACGCATTAGAAGTGGGATTAGGGGACACCCCGCCTTCAAAGCAAGCGCCGCCGGGCCCTTGGGAGTGGCCGCTTTGCGTCCAAAGAAGTCCAAGACCACACCGCCTGAGGGCGCATGTTGGTCGGAAACGAGAGCGGTAATGTGATTTGCCCGGAGGCACTTGAAGATACCGCGGATACTTGTCTTGAGAGGGATGATGCTCGCTCCCATCTCCCTTCGAAAGTCGTTTAACAAGCCATCCACTTTCCTGTTGTGCTGTGTGCCGACAAGAAAATCAACGGGAAAACCACTTGCAGCAACCCAACTCCCTAGGAGCTCCCAGTTGCCGAAGTGAGCGGTGACAACAATCGCCCCCTTACCTCCACCATGCGCTCTCTGCAGATGTTCCAATCCATCCCCAACGATAATTCTCTTTGCCCCATCGAGCTTGATCTTCCCGAAGCGGCTAAACTCCACAAGCGTGCGCCCTATGTTTTTGAACACGCGCTTGACTATTGCCCGCATCTCCTGTTGGGAAAGCACGTCCCCCATTGCTTTATTCAAGTTATCATAGGCAATCCGTCGCCGCGAGGTAAGTAGCACATAGGCCAGACTGCCGAGCGCCGCCCCAAGAGCATCGGCCAGTCGGGGTGACATAAGACCGGCCAGCTTCACGCCAAGCAGAGTAAAACAATATTCGATGTTATGGCTCAACCACGCCATGGTTCGTCTTCGTCGTCTATCTTTTCGGGACGGTTGGGATCGCCATAGTCAAAGTCAGTTGACTGCAGTCGCTCTTCCTGTTCCCACTTCTTGTAGTATTGCCGTCTCTTTCGATAGCGCAACAGTCCCCCGATGACAACGATTATAGCAAGGGCTACCCAGAAGTACATAGTGTCTATCAGAAGGGCTTTAGCGTTATAACGAGTGCTCAAATGCTTCTCGAACTCCTCTTCGAACTCGCTGTAGTTCGCTCCGCTGGTCGCAATCAGGGCATCGTCAACTGACGAACCTTTCGCGATTTCGTCAAGGAACCTGTTGAGCGCCTCTTTTCCATACTCATTGATCAGATAACTCACCGCCAGATACGACTCGGCATAGGCCACCTGCGCCTGGCTTTGGTTAAAACGGTTCACCCTCTGGATTTTTCTCAAAGGGATGAATTCCCCGAAAATGGCAGCCTTGCCCATGGCCAGATTATCCGACCAGCTCCACTCCGTAGACACCAGCATCGCGACGCCTTCGTCAAACCACCTTGGCACCGAGTAAAACCCTCTCCTGTCTGCTACGACAAGATGGGCGTACTCGTGAGCCAGAAGCTCAGCCAGGGACTTGCCGATGTTGAATTTGTCCGGTGACTTGATGGCGATAGATTTGCGTTCAGGGAGAGCCGCCGCCGCGCCCCAATCGGGAAAGCGCCCCCGTATCAGCCTCTTGAAAGAGTTATCATCCTCAACAATGTAGATCGACGCTTTGTATGGCAGCGTATCCCTCAACATCTCTTTCAATCGCAGCCTCACGCTGTTGAGAAGAGAGTCGGACGGCTGAACGTATCGCGGGTTGTCAACATAGTAGATGAAATGATCTCGCTCAATGGCGTCAGGAATCCCCTTGGCTTGCCCCATGACGGCTACTGCTGTCAAGGCCAGCCACGCGGCAACAGCCTGTTTCATAATCCTACACATTTAATAAAGATAGTCAAATATCCCAACTTAGCAAGACTGTCTTGATCCTTTGCCTCGAGAGAAGACCCTGCAGCAGTGCTTTACCCATCATAACCCCACTAAAGATTTCAGCCCTTCCACCTCCTTCCCGGTCAGATGTCGCCAGGCGCCCGATGGCAGACCTCTTGCCGTAATACCTCCAAATGCCACGCGACGCAGCCTACTGACTGGGTGCCCAACACTCTTACACAGTTGCTTGACTTCCCTCTTGCGCCCCTCAGTCAATGTCAGTCTCAGACGGGTTGCATTCTTTCCATACCCAAGAACATCAACTCGCGCCCGACCTATCACGCCATCCTCCAGCATGACGCCGTGTTGAATACTCATACCATCCTCACGCCTGAAACGACCGGCCACTGTCGCCTCATACACCTTTTCAACCTGGTATCTCGGATGTGCCAGCCGGAAGGCCAGGTCGCCATTGTTACAAAGGAGCAAGACGCCCTCGGTGTCGAAATCGAGTCGCCCGATCGGGTAGACATGGTGGCTCAGATTCTTCAGATAATGTAAAACAGTTTTTCGCTTAAAGGGATCGTGCAGTGTCGTCATTACTTTCCGCGGCTTGTTGAGAACAACGTAGACCTTTTCTGCCACAGGCACGACAACTGCGCCGTCGACTTTCACTAAATCGGAGGTCTCATCGACAAGCGTCCCCACCTTTTCCACGGTAACATTATTGAGAGTAACGCGTCCCTCGGCAGTCATAACCTCCGCGCCGCGACGAGAGGTAATTCCACACAGAGATAGGTACTTGCTGAGTCTGATCAAAGCCTCTCCCCTCCATCGAGATAATGTGACCCTATCACTTGAGGCTCCCTGAACAAGTCCAGGAGCATCAGGTCCCGCATGGTTTTCTATCGGATCAAGCTATGAGCTTTCCCGTGCGGTATTCAGGTCAACAATTACACCCGTCTGTGCTTGATCGGCCTCGTCCGCATCGACTGTCTCTTCCTCAGTGCCGTCTGTCGAATCGATATCGGTGTCGGGGGAAGGTGAGGGGTCACTCGACGTCAGTAGTTCACCAGTGATCTCATCGATCTCTATTGTTCGATTGGGATCGTAAGTACCGTCGGCAATGTTCAACTTCACGGCATAGTCGCCGCCGCCCAACTCCAACTCTGTTTGTGACCTTGAATCCTGCAATGAAATCAGCTCCTCGATCTCGGACATCCGGGGAAGGTCCTCCAGGCTGTTAAGGCCGAAGAACTTCAGAAATTCATCGGTAACGCCGTACTGGAGAGGTTTGCCAACGGTAGAAGCGCGCCCCCTGATCGTGATCAAGCTCTTTTCCAAGAGGTTGTGTATTACACCATCAGAGGCAACGCCGCGGATATGTTCTATTTCAACCCTCGTGACCGGCTGACGATAAGCGATGATGGCCAATGTCTCCAGCGCCGCTCTGGTGAGCCGCATCTTGCGCCGCCGCGTAAACAGCTCCTCGACGCAGCCGGTGAACTCCGGCACAATATAGAACTGGTATCCACCGGCAAGCTCGCGTATCCGGTAGGCGGCCCCGGCCTGCATGTAACGGTTGTTAAGTTCAGCCACTGCCTGACCGACTTTGCCAATCGTCATATCATCTACGACCTCGGCTATTTTCCGGCCGCTCAACGGTTCCGGGGACGCTAAGATCAGCGCCTCAACGACTGAGTTGCGAATCCCATCGATCATCACCTATACCATCACCTCTTTTTCAACCTCCGAGCGCTCCAGCAAATCAATAGCCTGCTGTCCAGTCTCAAACGCCTCCCCGCGATAGACACGCAACTCGGCAAATAGCCGGGACTGCTCAATAGCCACTCGTCGCGTGCGGGCCAGCTCCAATAGGGCAATAAAAGTAACTACCGCGACAACTTTTATCGGCATATCAGCAAACAAGTCGTTGAACGTCGAAAACTCCACGGCCTGCAACCGGTCGATAATGTAACGCATCCGGTCCAGCACCGATACTTCCTCGGTAGCGACTTGATGAAACGTCTCATCCCGACGAGCCGACAACACATCCTTGAAAGCTGTCAGCAGATCAAACAGAGTTGTGTTTTGCGCCCAATCAATCCTGCTGTCAATCTTCCCCAAAGGCGCCGGTGGGATGTAGTTCCTTTCCTCCAGAAGAGCCTTCTCGCGCAGGATTTCCCCCGCTTCTTTGTACTTCTTGTACTCGATCAACGCCCAAATGAGTTCCTCGCGGGGGTCAGGCTCCTCGGATTCGTTTCCATCTCGGGGCAGGAGCATTCTCGTCTTTATCCGGATCAGGGTAGCCGCCATCAGGATGAACTCACCCGCCAACTCGAGGTTGAGGTTCGTCATTAGCTCAACATATTTCAGGTACTGGTTGGTAATCCTGGCCAGTGGAATATCATATATATCTACTTCCTCTTTCCTGATCAGATAGAGCAGCAGGTCAAGCGGCCCCTGAAAAACGGCCAGATCAACCCGGTAGTCATCAGCTTGCAGATTCGCCGTCGCTGTGGTCATGACTTCTTTCCTCTATAGTTCATTTTCATGGCCGAGCGGACTTTTTCCATAACACTCTGCGCCCGGCTGCGGGCTCGAGCGCCTCCTGTCTTCAGCACATCCCAGACATAATCCGGCTGCTTGAGCAGCTCTACCCTTTTGTTCCGGACAGGTTCAAGCGCCCGGTTGAGATTACGGCTCAACCGCTCCTTGCAGTCTACGCACCCCAGTTCGCCCGTCCGGCACGGGGGAGCTATTTCATCCTCCGCCCCGGGCGTGTACGCCTTGTGCAGGAGAAACACCGGGCAACCTTCCGGATGGCCGGGGTCCCCCTTACGGATCTTCTCGGGGTCAGTATAGAAGCTTTTGATCCGCTTTTCAGTCTGCTTTTCAGTATAGCCGATGGGAATATGGTTCTCGAATGTTTTGGACATCTTGCGGTTGTCGGAACCCAGAATCAACGGAATCTCGGTAAGTAGAGCCTCCGGCTCATTGAAGACCTTTCTGTACAGACTGTTGAACCGTTTGGCCAGGTCGTTGGCCAGCCAGATATGTTTCTCCTGGTCCTTCCCAACCGGCACCTTGTTGGCATTGTAGATACAGATATCGGCAGCCTGCAAGACCGGATATCCCAAAAAACCATAAGAATCGAGTTCATCCTTCTTCTCAAGGTAGGTTGGGAGCCGGGTCAGTGTCGGAACCGTAATCAGCATGGAAAAGATCAGGTGAAGTTCGGCATGTTCTTTCGCTTCAGACTGAATAAAAATGGCGCACTTATCGGGCTCCAGACCGGCTGCCAGAAAATCAACAGCCATTTGAAAGATGTTATCTTTCAGGCCCCGAGGATCTTTGAATTCCGCCGTGAGTGCATGCCAATCGACAATGCAGAGATACATCCAGTAGCGGTCCTGAAGACGAACCCAGTTACGCAGTGCCCCTTCGAGGTTGCCGACGTGCAGCGACCCGGTTGGTTGCATACCGGAGAGAATCGTCTCTTTCCGAGTCGAAACTCCCGTTTGTGATATCTCGCCTGTCTCTTTTTCGTCACTCATAACGCACCATCCATAAGCACATTAGATCCTAATTTTAACCACGATGCCTAACCAAATCAATTAAAACTTTATACAAAAGACCATACGTACTCGTGCCACGTCTGCTATGTTGAGACTCTTAGCCCGCATTATTCACAAACTGAAACTTATTCCATAGCGGTTCTGACAGTATGTCATCGCGAGTCCGCCTAAGGCGGACGTGGCGATCTCAATTGTGTAGCTACCTCCGCTGCAAGGGATTGCCACGTCGTCTGCCTGTGGCGGACTCCTCGCAATGACATGGTTAGTATCTTATAAATTATGCGGGTTAGGATAGTCCTGCCCCTTTCTCTAACCCAATCGAACGTGGGCAGACTCGAAGAGGTTGCCCCACAATCAGGAGGTGTTCAGATCAATCATCAAAGATTGCAATTTTAACTTGCACCCGGTAGGAAGAGGGCTATTATAATTATGATATGCCACGCAGAGTAAAACAGTCCCGTTCATTTTTTGCCCCGCTGGCGGAGAACTTCGTCCGTCGGCTGGCCAATACCGACAAGCGGCTGCGGCGGAAGGCAATCAGATATGGTTTCTGGGCGCTTGGTCTTTTATTCTGCTATTCGGTGATGGTCGGTACCTACAGTGTACCTCGCATCGCACGCCTGGAGCTGCAAAGGAAGGGGTTGATCGAAACCAATCGCCAACTCACTATTGAGCTTATCGACGCCGCTAGGGTCAAGAAGATGCTTGAGAACGATCCCAGTTACATCGAATACATAGCGCGTACCAAGTATCGCATGGCCCGCCCCAACGAGACGATTTACCGATACCCCGGTCAGTAAAGTAATGGCTCTGGAAAAAACCGAAGCCATCATCCTGAAATCATTCAACTGGTCGGAATCATCGCGAACGGTAGAGTTGTTCAGCCGTGACTTCGGCAAAATCATCCTGGTTGACAAGGGGGGGCGACGCTTCAAAACGAAGCGAGGCAGGCTGATGCCGTTTGCCCGGCTGGAGATAACTTTCTACAAGTCAGTGAGGACCTCAAAAGGATACGTGTCTGAGACGGAACTGGTGGAGCTGTTTGCCTTCGAGAAAGAAGGGACGATGGGGCGGCTGGCGTATGCATCGGCAGCGTGCGAGCTGCTGCATCACCTGCTTTCCGAGGAACAGCCTCAGCCCTCGTTGTACAGTTTCTTCGTCTCATTTCTCAAACTGACAGAGACCGTTGACAAGAGGTCTCTCCCGCCAGTATTTCTTGCGTTTTTCATGGGCCTGCTGTCTCAACTGGGTTACCATCCCTCGCTGGCCAACTGTGTCGGTTGCGGCAGGACGGCCCAAACATGTGAAACAGAGACCGGGGAGGTGTTGTTCTGCCCTGAGCGGGGTGGGATTGTCTGCAGCGCTTGCCAAACCGCCGGAGATTACTATATTCCCTTCTCTCGTGAGAGCTCAAAGCGCCTGGTAGCGTTACAAAACGCTTCCCTTAGCGAGGCTGCCGGCGTGCCGATAGGCTACGGTGAAGTGACACGTCTTCTGGACGCGCTGACTAAGTTTGCGAATTATCAGACGGGTCTTGTTTCGGGACTGAAATCACTGGAGTTCCTCGAGGAATTGAGAAACGGTAATCTGGCGAACGGAAAAGGAAACAGGCAACAATGAGCGCAAAAAAAAACACCAACGACCTCATGGATAAACTCGTCTCGCTGTGCAAGCGGCGTGGGTTCATTTATCCTTCATCAGAAATCTACGGCGGCCTCAACTCCTGCTGGGATTACGGACCTCTCGGAGCGGAACTGAAACGCAACCTGAAGAACTTCTGGTGGGATGCCATGACCAACCGCCGCGACGATATCGAGGGACTTGACGCCGCTATTTTGATGCACCCACAGGTCTGGCACACTTCCGGTCACGTTTCGGAGTTTAATGACCCGATGGTGGACTGCAAAACCTGCAAGGCGCGTTTTCGAGCTGACAAACTGGCCGAAAGCCGATGCCCTCTCAAACCTTCAAAAACGCCGCTGGAGTGCGGCGGCGAACTCACCGAAGCGCGGCAGTTCAACTTGATGTTCAAAACCTTTATGGGGCCGGTAGAAGACGATGCCAGCACCGTTTTCCTGCGGCCGGAAACCGCTCAGGGGATATACGTCAATTTTCTCAATGTCAAGAACTCCTCCCGGCAGAAAATACCGTTTGGAATCGCTCAAATCGGCAAGGCTTTCCGCAACGAAATCACCCCCGGCAATTTCATCTTTCGTACACGCGAATTTGAGCAGATGGAGATGCAGTTTTTTGTGCATCCCCCTGAAGATGAAAAGTGGTTCGAATACTGGCGCGAGCAGCGCTGGGGGTGGTATGAAGAACTTGGAATCAAAACAACCAAACTCCGCTGGCACCAACACGATGACAAGGAACTGGCGCATTACGCCAAGACGGCTTATGATATTGAGTACGAATTCCCGTTTGGCTGGCAGGAACTGGAAGGTATCCACAATCGCACCGACTTTGACCTGAAGCGTCACCAGGAAGCTACCGGGAAAGACATGGGTTACCGGGACGAGCAGTTCAGCGAGAAGTTCATCCCATACATTATTGAAACCTCAGCCGGATGCGACCGTACGCTTTTAACCCTTCTGGTGGACGGTTATGACGAGATGGAGATCAAAGGGGAAAAGCGCGTCTTCATGCGCCTATCACCCAAAGTAGCCCCGATAAAAGTAGCTGTGTTCCCTCTAGTGAAGAAAGAAGGCATGCCGGAGTTTGCAGAGAATGTCTATCACGAACTGAAAAAACGATTCAAGACCTTCTACGATATCTCCGGCGCGATTGGCCGCCGCTACGCCCGTATGGATGAAGCCGGCTGCCCCTATTGCGTAACGGTCGACGGGCAAACGATCAAGGACGAAACCATGACTGTTCGTGAGCGCGATACGATGGAGCAGGTACGTATGAAAACCCCGGAGCTAATCGCATTTCTTGACGGAAAGATAACAGGCCAAGTATAAAGGTTGGGTCTACAGGGGGTCTGACCTGCCAAATATCAGACCGACAAATGCACACACTCCCCCTACCGCCAAGAGCCACCGCCGACGCCTTAGCGTTTCTTCGTCGGAAAGCAGTTCGTACGAAAAGCTGTCTCAGAGCTAACCGGGTAGCAGTACTATATGCCCCAAAGTTGTCGTTCAAGAAAGCGAGCTATATCGGAAGTTGAGGGATACATCGCCTCCGTCGTGCCTCTCCGCTTCTGCCGCTGGTCCTTCAGAGCACGGCCGTTGACAATAACGGTAGGCGATTCCACCGGCTGTTCTGACTCGACGATATCTGCCAGTATCCCCCGTTCCCGTACGAACTTCTTCACAAAATCCATTGTTTTAGCTTGACGCGGGTCCTTGCTGGAATATATAAGGCCAATTTCCATTCTGACCTTCCCTCACTTTCTATTACAAGATAACTCCCCATCACGCCTTGGTCAACAAAAAACCCTTACTCATTTGTATGGTTTTCCCGGACAATTACCTTGTCCAGATGTTTATTCATCTTATACCGCAATCTACCACGCGAGGTTGCATCTATTCGCTCGCAGTGACCTTACAAATGCGCCTATATGGCGATTATTGCTCTGGGCGACAGATACCCGGAGGTTGCCCCAAAAGTGTACTGTCATCACTTCCATGCGTCACCTCTGAAAGCGCGCCCTGTCAAGGCCGTTTTTTGTTTTCGGCTATGCATTTCGGGCACTTCAGCCCCAGGCTGATTTCACCGGAGTCATCTCTTCGTCCGCCTGAGGCGGACATAATTCTGTCTCGGAGGCCAGTCAGGCCCGGCCCTGACAGGCATGTCGCAATCATTGCTCGAGCCTTGATGGCTCATGACGTCTACGCGCTTATGCCTTCGTTGGCAAAACACGCTGTTGAATGGGATCCCCATACCCCTCTTTCTTGGTCAATATCCAATAAGGTTGCCTCCGCCAAGTGCCGAGCCACGGCGTCTGCTCACCTCTCTCTTTGCTTTCCGCGCCACCACGCCCGCGCACCGGCTTTGCCCGCTACCTGCCAATAAAGCAAACGATATAGTAACAAATTGGACGAAAATGACAACTATAAAATCCCCTCGCTGGGCGCGCCCGAGAACTCATGTGTTGCAAAACTACAGTACAATCGCCCCTATGCAGCCACTCCACTACCCCCGGCCGGCCGGCTGGGGAACCGGCAAGACTGTGACTAAAAGCAAGTTCAGAGCTAACACGAACGGCAGTATAAAGAAGGTCAACACGTTGGGATGGTGTTTGCGGAAATACTTCCAAACCGCCCTGTGATGGTACCAGTTTCTTTGCAGCTTACCGGCGTTGCTGCCGTGACCCCATAGGTGGATCGCCCCCGCCGACGGAACGATGTAGTTTGTATGACCATGCCCGCCCAGTCTCAAACAGAGGTCAACGTCTTCCATAAACATGAAAAAACTGCTGTCAAAACCACCCACCGCATTGAATATCTCGTTTCGTATCATCATCATTGTCCCTGCTGTCGCCGGGACCGCGGTCGTGACCTTGTAATCCGGCAGCGTGTACGCTTTGCTGTTACGAATCAGCCTGGAAAAAATGGACCCGCGCGAGAACAGCATGTTGTTCATCTGTGGTAAGTTGCGGGCAGGGCCGTCTTCACGATTAGCACTCTCTCTAATCCGCCAGCCCTGATTATGAAGATGGCGCTGTCTGACTCGAGCTGAAAAGCTCCCTTCTTTTCTTCGATTTTCTCATATTCCCCCTTGCCGTCAAGTAGTTCCACTTCTATACTTATCACGGACGTGTCAGTCACAAACACGCATGCCCTCCCGGAATCGTATGTTATCTTGATGGTGTCAGGAACCGACGAATCCAGTTTGATCGGCAGGTCAGCCTTGTGGATCGTTTGCTGGATTGCCTCATCCCAAGTTCTCAACTTGCCTTTCTTCCTTCTTGGGAGTTGACTATCTGTTACCTCCGTGATGACTGGTCTCCGGGCAAACTCAGGCGGGGGAGACACGAGGCTTGATTCCATCGGTACCAGACCGGTGTCCGTGACCATGAAGGCAGAGATTTTTTGTTGTTTCCGTTTTTGTTTTTCCACTTCAGAACGAAAATCTACTGCCTGACTTTTGGTGACACTGTATGCCTTTATACCAAAATCAATGCCTTTGTTTTGGTCATACGTAGATGGCATGATAATCCCGAGAACTTGCATTGCGTATACTACTCCTATGAAGTCAAACCTAATCTCTGATTTCACCATGTACTTGCCGCGTAACACGTACTGCTGTCCTGTCTGTAAGAAACCAGTCCAAAGGGTGTCGCCACCCAAGAATTCGACACCTGAATCAGATCCGATGTAAGCATAATCGGGTATGCCGCGGGAGTGCGAAAAGGAGTCCAACGGTGTGAAAGTGAAAACCACTTCAAACGGCTCACCGAGCTTCGGTTCACCAATGATCTCTACCTTGCAGTCTGCTTTGAATTCGGGGTACTTGCTTTCGGTTCTGGCGTAAGCAGAAGCGGACAAGGCAATTACAGTGACAAAGAGAACAAGCGCCGCCCCTTTCACCTTGTAGTTTTTGTTGCTAACCATAGGATTACCTCCAACTAATACTTTTTATAGAAATTGCTCTTCTGATATTTCTACCCCAAACTTAGCACTTTCTTCTAGGCTTTTTGTTTTCCATTACCGAAAGATGAATAAGATTCCTTCTCGTCAAGTCTTATTTTGATTTTCTTTGTGGCTAACCTGTAAGTGGCGCACCCGCGGCGCGGAGCCTATTGCCCTACAACACAACCGCCCAACTACCGCCTGTTGGCCGGCTGGGGAACCGGCAAGACTGTGACTAAAAGCAAGTTCAGAGCTAACACAAACGGCAGTATAAAGAAGGTCAACACGTTGGGATGGTGCTTGCGAAAATACTTCCACACAGCCCAGTGATGGTACCAGTTTCTTCGCAGCTTACCGGCGTTGCTGCCGTGACCCCAGAGGTGGACCGCCCCCGCCGACGGAACGATGTAGTTTGTATGACCAAGCCCACCCAGTCTCAAACAGAGGTCAACATCTTCCATAAACATGAAAAACCCGCTGTCAAAGCCACCAACCGCATTGAAGAGCTCGTTTCGTATCATCATCATTGTCCCTGCTGTCGCCGGGACCGCGGTCGTGACCTTGTAATCCGGCAGCGTGTACGCTTTGTTGTTATGAATCAGCCTGGAAAAAATGGAACCGCGCGAGAACAGCATGTTGTTCATCTGCGGTAGGTTGCGGCAGGTGGCCTGGAAGGACCCGTTGGGGAAACGCATGCGTCCCGCGACCGCTCCTGCGTCTTTGTAGCTCCTGATAGCGCCCACAAGTTCTTCTATGGCACCGCTGTCAACTATCACATCGGGATTCAAAAAGAGTAGATACTCACCACTTGCCTTTTGCGCCCCTTTATTACAGGCGACGGCAAAACCAAGATTTTTCGAATTGGCTATGATCTTGGCCTCGGGAAAGCATTCGCACACCACAGAACGGGAGGCGTCGGACGAACAATTATCGACATTGATGATCTCGTGGCCGTACCCGTTGAGGCCCTCCTTGAGGCTGCCAAGACAATCACTCAGCACCGGGAGCGAATTATAAGTTACTATGATAACAGATACTTTGTCTTTGGTAATCGACATACTCTCGACTCAATTCATTTTCCCCAGGATCGCCTTGAGGCGCAGCCACCAGACCATCCAGACCGCTTCGCGGACGATCTTTTTGGACATCTTTGACTCCCCAGCTCTGCGGTCGACAAAAATGATCGATATCTCCTTAATCTTGAAACCCTTCTTCCAGACACGCATCGATATTTCTATCTGAAAAGAATAACCGGTCGACCTCACCGCGTCAAGATCAATTGCCTCCAGTACCTCGCGACGGAAACACTTGAATCCGCCGGTTGCATCTCGCAGAGGGAGCCCGCTGATCACCCTCGTATAGACGTTGGCAAAATAGGAAAGCAACAGCCGTGACATCGGCCAGTTTATCACGTTCACCCCGGCAATGTAACGGGAGCCGATCACCAGGTCATACTCCTTGATCTCTCTCAGAAAATGCTGGATGTACTCCGGTCCGTGGGAGAAGTCGGCGTCCATTTCAAAAATGTAGTCAAATTTCCTTTCAATCGCCCATTTGAATCCGGCCAGGTAGGCCTGCCCCAGCCCTTCCTTCTTTCCCCGGTGCAGTACGTTAACTTTTGATTCCTGTTGTACCAGCCTGTCGGCAATTTCGCCGGTGCCATCAGGCGAGTTATCATCAACTATAAGAACGTGGATACGCGGGTCAAGCGGCAGCACCGCATGAACAATTTTCTCGATGTTCTCCCGTTCGTTGTAAGTCGGGAAGATTATAAGTGCACGCTGCGTATGGGGCATTAACCTGTCCCTTTCTCCGGAGTCTTCGGCGTTCTCGACCAAATCAAACTAAACGCTAAAATAACGATCAAATATAGCGACGTCAACCAGGTAACCAGCCTTCCCAGCCGGTACCTTTCAGAATTGTACTCGAACAGCACCTTCTCAGTTCCTCTCGGGATAGCCACCGCCCGGAAGGAGCCGTAAGCACGAAGCAGTTTGGCCGGGGCGCCATCGACATAGACGTGCCAGGCATCATACCAATTATCCGTTAACACGAGCAACTCGTTGTGTGAGCAGGAAAGCCCCACCAACACCGAATCGGTAGCATAATCGATAATCCAGGCCGAGTCGGATTCCGTTCCAAGAGTATCCGGTACGATACTTATCTCTGGTTCCTCTTCGAGATACACTATTTTTCTGAGGTCCTCCGAGCCGTTCAGGACTTCAGGATAGATATCCCTCCTGTCCGCGAATAAATGATAACGATCCACAAGGTAGACGCGTGGGAAAGCGTTGTCGTTTTGCATCACCTGGATGGATCCAAACGTAGTTGCTATCGAGAGCGGTTTTGCTCCCAGGGCTTCGGGGGGCAATTGCCTATCGGCCGGCATCAACAAATATCTGGCTCCAGTCAGGTTGAGCAGCCGCGGATTGCCATGGTGTTTTGCTCCAATTCCACCCAGCAATTCATCGTACCAGCGAAGCTGGTTGCCATGATAGCCGGTGACCATCTCGACATGGTGAAAAGGCAGCAAATCCGGCTGAACTACCGGGGAAAAGCTCATTACCCGGTAGTGCCCTTGGTGTTGCCGGAAGAACTCTGTAAAGGCATTGGGCGCCCAGACCCGGTTCTGGTCAAAGGTGCGGATAAAGCGTGAGTCAAACCTGACCCCGTTCACCACCGGTACCAGCGCCAGTCCGATCAACAGTCCGATTCCAGCTCTGCGGCTGCGGTAGAGCCAGATGAGAAGCGCCGCTACGACAGTAAATAGGAACGCCAGCCAGGCGCCTGATTGAATTGCCGGCAGGTTGAGGTAGGCCACGTCAAGTTTGCTGAACCCCTTCTGAATGAACGTTGTCGCCGCGTCACTGTAAAACAGAGAAGACCAGAACGACATCATTGCCCGACCAGCCACGCTGAACAAAAAAGCCAACGCCAGCATCAACACCGGCACACCAAACAGAAGGTAGTTAAATCGCTTATCTGCTGCTTTCTTAGCGCCACGCCGCACATCGATCAGGTGTTGCACTCCGAAACCGGCCAGTATCGCTGTGGAAAAGCTGAACAAAAACATAATCATCGACGGCGCTCGCAGCGATTTGACTTTCGGTATTAGATAGTAGAAGAGCTTAAAGACCGGCGTGGTCGCACCGAGAGCATAAAAAAGAGCAAACAGCGCCAGGCCGCCGAAGAACCAGCGTTCTCGCCGACGCGAGAAAAAGAGCCCGATCAGGCCGACAAAGATTGCCACCACTCCAATAGATTCCGAGTTGTCCTTAAAAGCGTTCTTCCCCCAGTAGTATGTCTTCACATTGCTGCTACTGGTACCGCAAAACTCCGGAATGATCAGGGAAAACGCTTCCTCTTCGTGCATCGACCACGACGTCGCCCACTCCCAGCCGCTCTTGGAATCTGCGCGGGGGGAGAAATGGCTTGTATAGATGTACCCTGGGTAGAACTGAATAGCGGAAAGCAACAGGCCGATGATAACGGCATATGCCGCTAGCGCCGCCGGTCGAACCAAGGACACAAGCGTTTTCTTTTCTCTGTACATAACAGCTAATTTGAAGATTGTGTAAAACGCCGCCGCCCACAGCGCAAAATAGGACATCTGAGGGTGAGGAGATAAGACAATAACCCCCAGAACTAATCCCATCAGAGAGGCATTGAGGAAGGCTCTGCGCTCGAAAACACGGTCAAGAAAGAGAATCACCAGCGGGAAAAGAGTAGTGACAAAGATTTTGCCGTCGTGACCGGGCGCTACCATAGAGACCAAGTAGCTGGCGAACATGTAGCACACGCCCGACATCAAAGAAGCAATTTTCGACAACTTGAACTGCCGCGCGGTAAGATACATAAAGAAACCGGCCATAAAGATATGCAGGAACAGGTTTATCCCTAACATGCGGTAGATGGAACCGAAGAACTTCAAGACCGACAGGGGGTAGAAAATGTCACCATGGAAGGCTTCCACATAGGGCATCCCGCAGAAGATGTAGGGGTTCCACTGCGGAACCGACCAGTGTTCTTTGAAGTAATCAACGAGAAACGATCTAAAGAATATTCCGGCCTGGATCGTGTCCGAGCCATAGAGCATTTTATGCGAAAAGATGAAGTCGCGAAACAGAACCAGCAGAGCAACAAAGATAACGGCAAAAGCAATCGGCGCGAACAGGGGTGAGTCTTCAGGATCAAATGCCTTCTTGGCTTTTGGCGCCGGTGGGGACGATACTTTCTTCCTCTTTGCCAAGTGCTTCTCCCAGCGTCTATTTTCTTACAGTGAGCGCCAGCAGGGCAGCGAGACCTTCGATAACGATTGCCCACAGACGGGCAGCAACAGCCACAGCCGAGGCGATCGGCCCCAGAAACGGCGCCAACATCACGCCCATGACCAACTCGCGCGGCCCAAATCCGCCCGGCGCAAACAGCATCAAATACCCGACCTGGTAAGCAGCGTTAAACACACCAATTGCAGCAATCAGACCAAGTCCAACGCCGTCTGTCACACCACGGACAAACAGCCAGAAGGCTGTTCCATAGCAACTCCAGGCCACAGAATAGCCAAGAAAAATAATCAGGGCAACTTTTTTATCCAGTGTGAACACGGCCTCGGGCCGCTTTAGTCTTCGAAGAATCACATTGCCGAGTGCCAGCGTCTTTTGCGGCCACAGGATAATAACGAGTGAAACCACAACCATCACTGCTGTAATCAGGTAAGCGGATCTGTCTCCGAGGAAGGCGACCTGATCGACCAGCACTCTCCGCTCGATCAGCGCTGCCAACACAAACACCAGAAACGACGCCGGGATGGCAAACAACTGCACAAGCACAAACGACGCCCCCGCTCTCTCCGGTGGGATTCCCTCTTTCTGGGATAAATACAAAACGCCCAAAAGGGGCCAGATTTTACCGGGAATGTACCTTCCCAAATCCGACAAATAGAAAATCCGAAAGGCCTTTGTGACGCTCAGTTTATGCCCGAAGCCTGCTATAATCTTGCGCCAGATCAACGAGAGAATGAAAAATGTCCCAATGCCAACAACGACGGAAAGTATCAGATAACTCCAATGTATCTGCCACTGGTACGCCTTGATCTCCTGCCAGTGATGCGCCACCTGACGGTAGAGGAAGTATAGGATGACAAGGGTGAGGGCTATTTTAAGGAGGTTGAGGATGGTCTTTTTAGTTTTCATCTAGAGTAAATGTCGGGTTTCTCCCCGCCATAGGCGGGTCGGAACTCGACCTACGAAGCTGTTTAGTAGGTCGAAAGCCCTGTGCTTTCGATAAAACAAGCCGTCAAAACCACAGGGGGTTGACCTACTTCTTTTCTTTCAGCGCCGCCTGCAACTTCTTGCGCAAATCGCCGATCTCTTCTCTCAGAGCTGTCTGACCTTCGGCCATGAAACCCATCATGAACAAGCCCATACCGACACCCATCAGCAAAATGACCAGGTACAAAAGGGGACGGTAGCCTTCGCCAACTACAAAGCGCAGGTAAAACGCGATCAAACCGACAAACAAACCGGCTAAAAAGCAGAAACACCCGGTAACCCCAAAAAAGAGCAGCGGCTTGCGCAGGAACGTTATCTGAAACTTGACCGCCAGCATGTCCAGCACACCGACCATGATGCGCCAGAAGCCGGCAAACTTGGACTGGCCCCACTGCCGGTCATACAGGGGAATCTTTACCTCCTCAAGCCGATAGCCCTCATCGGCAGCCAGCACCACCAGGTACCGATGCCAGTCCCGGCGCATAAAGACGTTTTCAACAACTTCCCGACGGAATGCCTTGACGGAATTGAGATCGTGCACTTTGAGGTTGAATATCTTACGCGAAACCCAGTTGTATATGCCGGATACCAATTTCTTCTTGTATTTTCCCTGCTTCCAACCGGCGCACAGATCGGCGCCCTCTGCGACCGGCTTGACCAGTGCCGGAATATCCTCTGGCCGATACTGAAGGTCCGCCGGGTAGAAGACAAAGACCTCACCCGATGCAATTGAAAAGCCTGTCAGCAGCGCTTCAGTCAACCCCCGGTTGCGCTGATGAGAGGCAAACTTGATGAAATCGTACTTCTGTGCGGCCAGGCGGATTTTCTCCAACGTCCCATCGGTCGAACCGTCATCAACAAAAACCAACTCACCATCAAACGACGCTGTTTTCAGCATGTCCGCGTACTGGCGGCAGAACTCGCCGATATTCTCCTCCTCGTTCATAGCCGGGACTATGGTGGAGATGACGAGTCTATCACCATTGGTGTTGAGGGAATCGTGTCGCTCTTCAACTGCCAAGGGTCGTTTTCCTTCAGGTTTTGATACGTTTTCTTAATCGTGGCTACTGTCGGGGCATACTTGATCGCCCGCTCAAAGTATTGAAGACCCTCTTCTCTGAGTCGCCTGTCACCGGAAGTTTCATAGCGGTCTTTCAAAAACTTCGCCAGTCTGGCATTAAGATGATAATTTGTCGGTGAAAACTCAACTGCTTTTTTGAATGCTCCACGTGCTATCTCCGGATTATTGTGCAGCTCCGCCTCCTCCGCCACCAGGGAATGGCACGAAATGTTATCCGGGTGCTCATTCAGAAATGCCAGAGCCATTACATTGGCTTCATCAATTGAGTTTTCATTGTATCGATCCAACGTTTTCTCAAAATGAGAAAGCTGGTAGCGGTGTGCTTCAGGATTATTGGTGCCGTCGACCACACGAAAAAGACGGATTTGCTTGAGCCCGACATGATACGTCAATATGTGAACGGCGCTGTCCATAAGGTCTGAATAATCCTCTACCGCCCGTGACTCATTAGTCTGATCCACCAGCAGATGAGTTATCGGGAACCTCATGAAAAAATCCGGGTCAGCAGCAGAGACACCAAACATGTGTATAACACACCCCAGGTTGTTTTCCAGGGTCAGAGCTGGAGCATAAGGACCGGAGAGTACAGCTTCAGGCGATAGAATCATCCCCAAATCGAGGGCATTGTCACGAGCGGTGAATGTTGATCTATTCGACCAGCCAAGGTAGTGTAAAAACCCAATCAACGGCATCACCACCAGCACGATTATGACGATGACTTTTCTGGTCAAACCAAGAGAAGGATTTTTCCCACCCTTATAAAGCGCAACAACCAGACCGATAAGGATCGAGACCATCACCGAGATACCAACAAGCAGATACTTGTTGTCATTATAACAGAACTCATATCCCACGTGATCCGCAATCGCTGAGTACATCTGGTACAGCGACACCATTATCAGGGGCAAGCAGAAGAGATAAAAAAGATAAGGCATTCTGCCGGATTTGGCCGAAGGCTGCTTCTGCCACAGCATCGAAAGGATAATTGCCGCGGCACCATAGAAAGGATAGATCAGCACCAACTGATAGCGCAGGGGGCGGTAGTTCCATATCATCAGAGAGCCATAGAAGGCGATTATCATGGCGGCTACAAAGATATGCCCGGCGTTAAATGATCCGAACCCCTCTCGCCAGGATTTGCCCCGAGCTATATGATACAGGATCATCCCGATGAAAATAGCCCCCAGCAGACCTACCAGCGGCATCCGCGAAAACAATCTGGAGCTCTCGCCCAACGAGACCATCTTCCAGACGAAATCATCCAGCGATTTCAGCCCCTCGGGCGCTCCATACAGAGAGAAGGCCTGCTCGCCAAAGTATCCGGCAACTTGCGCTTTCATAGGAGCATAAGTGAAGAAATACCAGAACACAGCAGCCGCACCCACGCCGGCAATAAACAAGAGTGGCTTTACCGCCTTGCGGGGCGTCTCCTCGTAGAAAAAGCGATACAACAGAAAACAGGCGAACGGAAAAAGGAACACCATACCGATCATTTTCCCAAAGAATATGGCTATTCCCAGAGAGAGTCCCGCTGCCAGATACCCGATCCCCCTACTGAAGTAGGTCATCAATACCAAGGATAGAAAAGCATAAAATGCCATGGCATGTTCCAGGAATGGCAGCCGGCCGTAGAAAAGCAAATTGTAGTTGAAGCAAATCAGAATCAGATACAAAAGACCCGCCACCGTCCCGGCCGTTCGCCTGACAAACAGGAAGAACAAAAACAAGGCTCCCAACGAGTACAACAGACCGATGAAATTCGACTGCCATAAACCAACGCCTAAAAGCCTGAACACAACAACAGCCAATAATGTCACACTGGACTTGAGAAAAACAGCCAGTTGATGATCATGAAAGGGGTTGAACTCGCCGTGCTGATCATACATTTTGGCGAACATGGTGTACTGAGCGGGGTCAGTGTACACATCGGCTGATTTTGACAAGCCCGTGGGAGGATCGGCGTCAAGCTTGTAGATACGCACCAGCACAATCAAAGACAGCAGCGCCAGGACAGTGATGATCTCAAGACGATAGGTGGTCGGTTTGCTAACGCCCATTGAAGAAATCGCTGATTTTTTCGCAGATATATTCTACCTGCTGCCTTGTCAGTTCAGGGTAAATCGGTAAAGAGAGAACTTCGCATGCAAGCTTTTCTGCAACAGGGAAATCACCTGTACGGTAACCAAGGTATTCAAATGCTCTCTGCAGATGAATGGGTATCGGGTAGTGAACGAGGGTCGGCACACCGCGTTCCGTCAGATACTGCTGAAGCTGTTCGCGCTTTCCGGTTTCAATAACATAGAGATGAAAAACCTGCCGGTAGTCATCATCTGTTGACGGTAGTCTTATCGGCAGGTTCTGTAACAGTTCATGGTACCATCCGGCAATGCGGTTGCGAGCATTGTTCCAACGATCAAGATGTTTCAATTTGACATTCAAGATCGCTCCCTGGATACCATCCATGCGGGCGTTGTATCCGACAAGCTCGTGAGAATACTTGCCTGCCGAGCCGTGGTCACGAAGCATGCGTATTTGCCTGTCGATTGCCGCGTCATTCGTTGTTACCGCTCCCCCTTCACCGAAGGCGCCGAGGTTCTTCGCAGGATAAAAAGAGAATGCCGCCGCCTGTCCAATCGATCCGGCCGGTCGGTCTTTGTAACGCGCACCGTGCGCCTGTGCGGCATCCTCGAGAACCGCGATACTATGTTTGCCGGCTATTCGTAGTATCCGGTCCATATCGGACATCCGTCCGTAGAGATGCACCGGTATGACGGCTCGGGTTTTGCGTGACAGCGCCAGCGGCAGAAGCCCCGGATCAATGTTGCACGAATCGGGATCAACATCGACCAGCGCCGGTTTAGCGCCCGCATGGATAATGGCAGAGACGGTGGCAACGAATGTGTTGACAGCGGTGATAACCTCGTCTCCCGGACCGATGTCAAGGGCTTTCAACGCCAGAAGCAGCGCATTGCTCCCGCTGTTGACACCTATGCAGTATTTTGTGCGGCAGTATCCTGCAAAAGCCTTTTCAAATTCACCGACTGCCGGCCCCAGCACAAACGCAGAACTGTCAATAACAGCCCGCACGGCACTATCGATCTCCGATTTGATGGATTGATATTGCAGATGCAAGTCGAGATACGGTATCTTCATAACTTATCCTACGTCAAGTTGATAAGGTAGACGCAGAAAGATCGGATGTCAAGGCTGCCGCTGGCAGGGCAGTGTGTAGGAAACAGACCTGCATAGTTAATAGTCGTGTGTCCGGCGGGTCTTGAGAGGTTATCTTAAAAGCTGATTACAGTTAAATTAGGTCTACACCAAATGAGGTCGCCGTTCTCTAACTCCGCGTAGCGGCGGGCTTTATGTCCGCCATTAATTGGTGGGAGTCAAGCCTTCACCCTACGCGAGACAAGACAGTTACCTTTTGGGACAACCTCGAGTCACCCAATATCACCAATCCCTATAGCTGAGTCTGAAGGCTTAAGACAGTTCTGGGGAGTTTTTCATTGCAGGGATGACCGTCCCGCTTGGTAATTATAGCCGGCGTGCCGGCAACAGTACAGTTCGAGGGAATATCACGCATCACTACAAAACTGTTGGCGCCGATTTTCACGTTGTCGCCGACAGTAATCGGCCCCAGAAGGATAGCTCCGGTGCCGACCAGAACATTATTACCCAAGGTGGGGTGTCGTTTGCCCTTGTGCTTACCTGTGCCGCCCAGAGTTACATTATGGAAAAGGACACAATTGTCTCCGATCTCGGCGGTCTCGCCGATTACTAGGCCGGCGCCATGGTCAACGAAAAAGCCTTTCCCGATCGTTGCCCCAGGATGAATCTCCAAACCGGTCAGAAAGCGGACGATTTGCGACAGCAGTCGCGGTATGAATGGAACACCCAGATTCCAGAGAAAATGGTTGATACGATGAGCAGCGATAGCGTGAAAACCTGGATAAAGTAAGAACTCGATATTCCTGACCGCCGGGTCGTTGCGGTAAATAGCCCTGATGTCCTCAATAATGCTCAGCATTTTCTTCCAGATAGAAAAACGTTAACAACAAATGATCACTTATTATCAAACAATGGCGTAGACAGATACCGTTCGCCTGTATCCGGCAGCAGCGCCACGATTACCTTTCCAACGCCCATTTCCGATGCTACCTGCAGCGCCGCCCAAGCCGCAGCTCCCGATGAGATTCCAACCAGCATACCCTCTCTCTGAGCCAGTTGCCGGGCGGTTCTGAGAGCATCTTCATCCCTTACACGTATTATTTCGTCAACAACGTCAGGATTGTAAACCTCCGGCACAAAACCCGCCCCTATTCCCTGAATATCATGTGGCCCGGGCTCGCCTCCCGAAAGCACAGGCGAAGTCTCCGGTTCGACGGCATAAACCCTGCAGCCATATTTTTCCTTAAGAATTTCACCGACACCTGTAATCGTCCCACCAGTGCCTACACCCGCCACAAAAGCATCCAGATTCAGCTCCGCCAAATCCTTAATTATCTCCTTGGCTGTAGTCTTCCGGTGGATTTCCGGGTTAGCCGTATTGCTGAATTGAGACGGCTGGAAGCAATTCTCCATGTGTGACAGCTCTTCGGCTCTTGTTATTGCTCCCTTCATCCCCTCAGAAGCTGGAGTCAGAATAATTTCAGCGCCAAAATGTTTCAGAAGCGCCTGGCGCTCAAGGCTCATCGTCTCCGGCATCGTAAACAGGCACTTATATCCCCTCGTAGCGGCAACCATCGCCAAGGCGATCCCAGTATTACCGGAAGTCGGCTCGACAATGGTCATCCCCGGTTCCAACCGGCCGTCTCGCTCGGCCGCCTCAATCATCGCTACACCGATACGGTCTTTGACCGAACTACAGGGATTGAAGCTTTCCAGCTTGGCGTAAATCACGGCCGAACCGGCAGGAGCCAGGCGATTGATTTTTACCAGCGGTGTTTTGCCTATGGCATCAATTATACTATCAAAACGCACGGTTAATTCCCATTATCGTCAAAGTCGTTTGGTATCTTAGCATGCAGCTTCTGCTGTCCCAAAGACAGAATACTCAGAATTGTGGGCGGTAAATGTCCACATCTGCCGCAGTATGAATCCGGCATGGGTGCCGCACTCCGCCTTCGGCGGGCGGGCTGTGTAAAGTATTGGCGCAGGTGGTGGCATAACTGGAATCCCATACCCCGATTCAGACTTCCCACAGCAGAGCTGTAGACCACCCGTCCAATACCGCTACAGGTTTTGCCCTATATTCCGGGAGCAGAGCACCTTAGAGCTGATGCACCCCTACCTCCCATACCGCGTCGGTTCGGTGATGGCGGCGTTGAGAGCCGAGGCGGCGGCAGTCGCCGCGGAGCAAGCATATACTTCGCGTTTGTTGGAACCTGTAGTTTCCGGATTCTCGCCACTGGCAGTAACCAGACATCGTTCTCCCGGCGCCAGCAGTCCTTGACAGTCACCCGGATGCACCCGACAACCAGGGTCCATAACAACCGCTCCAGCCTCAATAAAGACCCGTATCAACCCTTTCTTGAGCGCCTCAAGATAGACAGACCGGGACGCAGGAACAATGAACATGCGGCAATCAGGGTGAACCTGATTTCCCTTGAGGATCTCCGCTACCGTACGCAGATTGTCATAGCGACCGCCTGTTCCCGCGCCGATTATCACCTGGTTGACGGAAAGCCCTTCCAGTTCGGCGGCAGCTCTAACCTGTTCGAAACAACCGGGTCCGGCAACCTGGGGTATCAAACGATCGATGTTTGTCTGGAAGATATCTTCGTACTCGGCATCTTTGTCAGCCATGACTGGAGCATAGCTGGATGCTGCCCTACCGGTCAGGTAACGACGGGTAACAGATTCGAAGGGGAGTATGGCTGCTTTGGCTCCCGTCTCCACTGACAGCCCGGCCAGAGAGGCGCGCTCACTGATGCTCATTTGTGTGACTGCTGAGCCGTAATATTCTATTGCTTTATATGTTGCCCCCTTAGTTCCCAGTTGCTTAATAATGGAAAGGGCAATATCGGCAGCATACACTCCCCGAGGACGACGACCGATGATATCAACACGCAGCGTTCGGGGAACCCTCAGCCACATTTTACCACTTGCCCAGACAGCAGCCATCTCACGAGGATCAATTCCCGTCGCAAATGCGCCAACAGCGCCATAAGAGGTCGTGCGTCGATCAGTACCCAACTCCAATTGCCCTGGGAGAATGCTCCCTTGCTCGATAACCATCTGGTGACAGACCCCCTGCTGAATATCGAAAAAGCTCTTCACTCCCTGCCGCCTGACAAACTCGCGGATGGACTTGTGAGTTGCCGCAAGGTTCCCTGTCCCGTCGGTGCCGTAACGAGAAATAGAGATAACGATCTTGGTTGGATTCCAAACATACTCGGCGCCTATCTCCTTGAATAGTTTGATAATCTCGCCGGTGTCATCATGGGACGTGACTATGTCCGGCTCGATCACTACTAACTCACCCGTTTCAACTTTCTCTTTCCCTGCCGCTCGGGCTAGGATTTTTTGAGACATTGTCTGTTTGCCATAGAGCGAAGCGGCATGACTGAGCGTCTTGATGCCAGGGAAGTTCAGCTCAAGCTGCTCGAGCCTGAGAAAAGGTGGTTTTTCGCGGATTCCATAGCGCCGCCGCCAGTTGTAAAAGGCTGCTTTGGATATCCCAAGCTCCAGCCCACACCTATCATCATCCCCATACCTTTCCCACAGATTGCGAATTTCACTTTCTGAGAATTTGGGGAGGGAGTGCCGAGGCACATTTTTCTTTCGTCGCCAGTAGGCAACGAGATAGGCAGGCACACCACCAAGTCGCTCGCCGATTCTCTCATCGGTTTTGTACAGCTTCTGAAGCTGGATCAATTCAGCCTTGGTGGGCATCTTCTGCCGAGGGGTCATAGTTCGGAAAATCCCTTTCTCAGCGCTTCGTAGATGGGTTCCAGCGACACTGATATTACTCTCGTCTTCCCGATCACCGGCATAAAGTTGGTGTCACCCTGCCACCGTGGCACCACGTGCAGATGAAGATGTTCGGGAACACCGGCGCCTGAGCTCTCGCCCAGGTTCATGCCGATATTGAGTGAATGAGGCTGGATGGCCCGTTTTATTACGGTCACTGACTTGCGCGTTAGATCGAAGAATTCAACCGCTTCCTCGTCGGTCAGTTCATCGAGGCAAGCAATGTGACGATTCGGAACAACCATAGTGTGGCCGGAGTTGTATGGAAACTTGTTCAAGATGACGAAGTTCTTGCTGCCACGACAGACAATCAGGTTTTCAATAGAGTCCTTCATCTTAAGGCGGTTGCAGAAGATACAACCCTTTTCCTTCTCGGCCAGCACAAAGTCCGCCCGCCACGGAGCCCAGATAGCCTTATCATCCATAATGTATAAGATAAAACACCTGAAGCGATTAGCCAATAATAACCGGAAATTTTTTGTGTCACCGCACTATTGCATTACGCTACAATAACTTATGCATCCTTATTTTTCGCGCGCTGCTTGCCTACAGATTAAGCAAACCTTCACCAGTCATAACAATGCCAAAAGGAACGCTGATACAGAGACAGTCGCATTCGATGTTAGGCTATCCCTCACTGAATGATATGGAAGAAGCGGATAAATACATCTACGATCATCTCTTTAAAAAAACACTTGACGTGTGGGACTAATTCGTTAAATTTGTATGCATATAGTACATTAGTGTTCATTAAGGGAGGAAGAAATGTCAAAACATCTTTACTTAAAAACCGCAATCTTTTTTGTCCTTATGTTTATGTTGGCTTTGTCCGCACAATCTCAATACTTGTGTGGAGATGTCGATGGGAGCGACCAAATCAATGTAGCCGATATAACCTACTTGGTTAGATATTTCTTCACCGAAGGGCCGGAACCAGTTCCCTTACTAGCGGGTGATTGTGACTTCAACGGCGATGTCAATATCGGCGATTTGACACATCTGGTTTCCTACCTTTTCCGTGGAGGTCCGACCCCTTGCAGTAATCCAACTGGAACTCTGGTTGATCACACTGGTTGCAAAACATTTCAAAAAAGTGACAGCACGTCCCCAAATCTGGATTGCGTAGAATATGAGTACGACGGGGGGAGCAAACTTACACTCAAGCACGTAAACGCCGGCTTTAATTGTTGTCCCGGCTCTATTGAAGCTGATATAACTATTGAAAACAGCCTTATCACAATAACGGAGAGCGAATCTTATGATTCTCTCGGGCCATGTGCTTGTCTCTGCCTTTTTGATGTAGATATGGAGATTATCAATCTGCCACCGGGAGAGTATACAATAAAAGTAAACGAACTGAATTTGGATGAGGGTGATGAAATACTCGATTTCACGATTAGTCTTTCTTCTTCACCTTCTTCGGGCAGCCACTGCGTAGGCAGAGATCACTATCCCTGGGGATATTACCAGACCGCTGCGGTTGATTTCGGTGAATGCAAAACATTCCAGAAAGTGACTCCTCCAGATAGCATGCCGCCAGACCAAGACTGCATAGAATATCAGTATGATGGACAAGGCTTTCTTTCGATCAATCATATCAATGCTGGATTCAATTGCTGTCCGGACGAACTGGCAGCCATTATAAGCATTGAGGGTAACGTTATCACGATAGAAGAGGTAGAATATCTTTACACCGGAGGATGTTATTGCCTCTGTCTTTTTGATTTAGGCTACGAAATCACGGGATTATCACCAGGAGAATACACTGTAAAGGTAATCGAACCGTACAAGGATCCGGATGACGAACCATTGGAATTCAACATAAATCTTTCTTCTTCACCTTCTTCTGGTCAGCACTGTGTATACAGATCTCATTATCCGTGGGGGGTTTATTAGTATCGGGATTTGTGTTGCCACCGGATTGCCTGTAATTTCTACATTTTTTAAGGGTAGGAGCCTTTCCCGCCCTTATTTCTTATAACCAGCAGTGGTTCGCAGCCTGCTATGGGAATCCATCCTTCTTACGGACACTTTATCTACTCATTGATTTCCGCCATGAGATCCGCCCCAACGGCGAGCTGATCGTATTGGCTATCGCGAGATTTGTATAGGACAACGAGAGTCACACGACGGTTCCTCTCATCAAGGGGGTTATCGGAAAACATTAGAAACTTATCAGCGAATCCACGAACTGCACGTACCTGTCCCTTGTACAGACCAGAGACCTCCATCAAGCGCCGGGCGGCGTTTGCCCGATCGGCAGAAAGCTCCCAGTTGGTGTAGTCTCTGTCGCTGCCGTCGGCAGCATCGGTATGGCCTTCTATGATGACATGATTGTCCAAATTACCCAGTTCGTGGGCAATCGTAACCAAAATAGTGGCGCTCTGTTGGAGAAGTTTGGCTGAATTAGGTTCAAAGAAGGCTGCTGACTTCTCCGACTCGTTGAGAATTATTCTGAGCCCTTCAGGCGTCATCTGGAAACTGATATTGTTGCGAAGTTTTAGGAATGCCTCTTCTTTCTTCAGCTTCCGCAGGATCCTCCGGGCAGCACCGGTAAGCTTCCGCTTTTCTTCTTCCGCCGGCGCAAGGCCTCTCTCGCTCGGATTGGTACTGACGCCAAAAGTCGGACTTTTGACGGGAATGATCGCTTGCGAACCCTTGAGTGCTCCTGCGGTCCCCTCGGTTTCAAATCTCCCCGGGTCGCGGAAGTATCCTGCCACTGCCTGGCGCACCTCGTCCTTCTGACCGACCATCCACATGACCAGAAAAAAGGCCATCATAGCCGTCATGAAATCAGCGAACGCCACCTTCCAGGCTCCCCCGTGATGACCGCCATGACCGCCTCTCTTTTTCTTAATTATGATTGGTTGTTCGCTGTTTTCGGCCATGGACGGTTATCTCTTCTTAGTTTTGTTACATGTGGTTTCCAACTCGACAAAACCGGGGCGCACCTCTGCATATAGAGAACGGCGTGCAAACTCAACGGCAATCACACCGGCCACCCCCTTGTGAAACGCTAACAGCGCATGTTTCATGCAGGTCATATACTGTTTGGTATCGTTAAGTCGGTGTTTCAGGCTGGCCGCCAGGGGGCCCACAAATCCGTATGAACCCAGAATACCCAGGAACGTCCCCACTAACGCGGCGGCCACTTTGTGACCGACCTCCTCCGGAGGGCCATCGATCGCTGCCATGGTAATAACCACCCCCAGGACCGCTGCCACGATACCGAGCCCCGGTAGAGCATCGGCTGTTGAACTCAAGGCGTCCGAGGGTCGCATTTCCTCCTCGTGCAAGACCTCGATATCCTCATCCATTATATCCTCAAGATCGTGCGGTTGGACTGCCCCCGATATGATAACACGCACAGTATCCGTAAAAAAAGCTACCGCAGACGGATTCTTCAGGAAACTCGGATATCGTTTAAATATCTCGCTTTCATCAGGGTGCTCGACATGGTTCTCGAGACCGATCAAACCATCCTTGCGGGCGACGTTGAAGACTTCATACATCATGACCAACAGGTCAAGGTAATCCTGCTTCTGGAGACCGCCGCCAATGACCCCCTTAACCTGCTTGATTATCCCCTTAATTACCGGCAGAGGGCTGGAAATCATGAGCGCTCCAAGAGCGGCGCCACCGATGATCAGCAATTCCATCGGCTGTTTCAAGGCCAGAAGTTCGCCACCCTCGAGGACAAATCCTGTCAGTACCCCCCCAAGAACGACTATGGCTCCGATGAAAATAAACATAAGCTATACCTGTGACATAGCCTTCCTGCTCCGTTTGTACGCAAATAACGCCTATCGTTATATATTTCGTCAATTCCTGTCAAACCTATATGAGCCATTCCTGAATAGCAGTCGCAATGATAATAAGTATGCAAAAAACGCCCAATTCAGCTCCAGACCGGGCCATCGGCCCTGGCCGGCCGAGGGCTATAGGCTGTCCCATAAGTCTCCCGTCATCGCGAGTCCGCCTTTGGCGGACGTGGCGATCCCAATTGTACAGCCGTTTCTGCCACATCTGCCTAGGGTGGATTCGCAATGAAACGTGCAAGTAATGTCAGTACACTTTTAGGACAACCTCGCTATAAGCGATCAAAGGAACTTGGCGGGAGCTTAAAAAAGGGAAGATCGTCCGGAGGGGATGGACGATCTTCCTTGGGAATGGGAGGTATAGAAAGCAGGGGAAATCAGTTTCTTCTCTGCTCTGACAACTCCTGCAAAAAATCGGTCACTGTTTTAGCGCCGGCAGCATCGGGATACGAGGTTATTTCCAGAGGGATCGCACTATCAATAGTACCGCCAGTATGTCGAACCAGGTTGCCGCGAATCAGTTCGCTTAGCCTTCTCGCGGCAATCTCTGCTCCCTGGCGAGAGGTTTCGGGAAGCAGAAGGACTACTTTGTGGTCGGCTAAGATGGAAACATTATCGACCACACGTATGTTTCCCTGCACTACCTGCAGGAGCTCACCTTCCAGTTCAGGACTCTGACACCCATCAAGACCGCTGACAAATGACAAGTCAAGCACCAACAACGAAACAAAGAGACGATACCTCTCCGCCCTTTTCAGTTCGAGGTCAGCTTGCTCAAAGAAGGAGCTATCACTAGTACGTCCAACACGTGGGTCATTCATAATTATTCCGCCAAACCTGTTCAAGATTTAGACAGCAATTGTCATTCCACCACTCGGCCCCAGGCAGAGAATAGGGGGTTTTTTATCGCTTTTGCCCTCTGCTAAACTCAAGGTAAGCCATAATCCATTAGCGTACAATAGGATTCCAAATGCAGCCGACGTGACAAGGGCAGGCAAAAGGGTAAACGAGCCAACAATGAAAACGCAAGAGATTGCATATTAATTACAGAATACTTGCCCCCTACTGCTGAAATCAGGCACTATAGACTACTTGGTGGCGTCGAGACTGTAGTCTTTGATCTTGTACAGGAGTGAACGGTAACTGATTTCAAGCATATCGGCCGCTTTACGTCGATTCCAATTGGTTTTGGTGAGAACTTCGCCGATAAGCTTCTTTTCTTCCTCAGCCACCGTCTTGCCGATCCGAGCTTTGAGGGAATATGTATGCAGAGAGTCAGGTTCACCAGTCACGAGCGCGGGAACCAGCTGAGGTGCGGAAACCTGAGACCGGACAGGCTGAATGGCGGTCGATGATATCAAATCAATTATGATAGAGTCACCCCCTCTCACAACTACCTGCTTGATCATGTTTTCAAGTTGACGAACATTACCCGGCCATGAGAAGGAGATCAGTTGGCTGGTGACCTCTGGTGAAAGCTGGGAAAAGTCTTTGCCGTAAGCGGCATTGTATTTTTTTATGAAGTGATTTGCTAGTAGAGGGATATCTTCCGGTCTCTCTCTCAGCGGAGGAAGAAACAAGCTGATTTCGTTAAGCCTGTAAAAGAGATCATCCCGGAAACCCTGCTGTTGAATGGCAGTTTCCAGGTTGCGGTTGGTGGCGCAAATTATCCTTACATCAACATGGATATTGTGAATCCCCCCAACCCGCACAAACTCCTGCTGTTCTAAAACCTGAAGGAGCTTCGACTGGAGTTCCAGCGACATATCACCAATTTCATCAAGGAAAATTGTCCCCTTTTCCGCCGATTCGAACCTTCCCTGCTTTGTTTTGTGAGCCCCCGTGAAGGCGCCCTTCTCATACCCGAACAACTCCGCCTCGAGTAAATCACGCGGTATGGCGGCGCAGTTGACCTTGACAAATGGCTTGCCCTTGCGGTTGGAGAGTTGATGCAGCAGGCGAGCGGCAATCTCTTTGCCGGTGCCGGACTCTCCCCGTATTAGAACCGTCAACTCGGAGTTGGCCACCTGCTCGATGATATCCCTTACCTTTTGCATAGACTGGGAGTCACCCACGAAACTGGCTTGCTCGCCTTTGACCTCCAGTTCCGTCTGAAGTTCTTTCACCTGCTGTTTGAGCTGGTTGCGTTCAAGGACGCCATTTATACGAACCTCTATTTCCTGGACGTCAAAGGGTTTGTCGACAAATTCCGCCGCTCCCAATCTGATCGACTGTACCACATAATCCGTGTCCCCATGTCCGGAAACCATTATGACCTCGGGGCGGTTTTCTTCCTTGTTCAGTCTCTCAAGTACCTCGATACCGTTCATGCCCGGCATCTTGATATCCAGTAGGACAACATCCGGCTTTTCAGTGGAAACCATCTGCAGGCCTTCGATTCCATCGCGGGCCGAGACGAAGTCGAACTTCTTTGAAAGCCCCTCGGACAGAAGCCACGATACCTTGGGGTCGTCATCAATGACCAGTATTTTCACTTTTTTCTTAGCCATTTTCCTGACTTGGTTTTAACTAAAGTATCGGCACCACACTCTATAAATCAAGCACATTTTACTGCTTTGTTGCTCATTTTCCGCAAATCGATGCACAAACCCACATTGCTCAGAAAACTACTCAGATGCTTTCTATAATAGGAAACGTCCAGAAAAAAAGTGTAAGCAGGTGTCTCCGTTTTTCATTCGCCAGGTAACCTCGAAAGGCTCGCCAAGGATTCGCGGACAGCATTTGAACGCAGGTACCCGCAGTCAGCCTTCTGAGCGGGCCAGTCAATCCCACTACTTGACAAATACTGACAGCATGTACATACTATTGATGTGCTTATAAAGATGTTTTTTCCAAAATTCACGTACTTACAAACCAAACCGTCATAAAACCTAAACCAGGAGGAAATACGGTGAAGAAAGGATACCTGTTGTTGATCGTTGCGCTGGTAGCAGCGCTGGGTGCACAATCGTACGCTCTCACTGTGGAAGAGATCATTGATAAGAACATTCAAGCAAAAGGCGGGGTAGAGAAACTGAAAGCGGTAATGTCCAAGAAGATGAGGGGAAGGACGCTGGTGCAGGGCGTGGAGTTACCGTTTACCATCTACCAGAAGCGACCGTCTCTCTTCAGGATGGAAGCAACGATGGGGGGACAGACGGTCGTTCAGGCTTACGATGGTGAGACCGCCTGGGCTATCCTGCCGGGCAGCACCGGCAAACCACAGAAGATGCCCTCTATGCAGGCTAAGGCCTTTCGGACCCAGGCTGACTTTGATGGCCCACTCGTTGGCTACGAGGAAGCGGGTTTTGCAGCGGAGTTGGTCGGTAAGGAGAAGATGGATGGGAGCGATGTCTATCACCTGAAGCTGACTACCACAAATGATTCCCTACGAGCCGCCGTTGGTGACTTCATCACCCACATATATCTCGATGCGAAGTCTTTTCTTGAATGTAAAATTACCATAGAAGGCCAAACAGGAGGTACTGTTTTCAAAGTCGATAGCTACCCGGTTGATTACAAGGAAGTAGGTGGAATTGTAATAGCACACTCAATTGAGACGAAGATGGGAGACCAAACGGTGTCCAGGATGGTATATGATAAAATCGAAACGAATGTCGACATCGATGACTCCGTTTTTAAGATGCCAGGGGAAAAGGGCAAGGAGCAAAAAACAGGAAAAGAGTGAGAGCCCGGCAGGTTATATCGTTTTTTGGTTGTACTAATACAAAATTCATTCGCGCAGGGGGGGACCCTACGTATAGCTCCTTGCCTACACCGACAGTGGCGTTCCAGATAAAACGAGTTTAACCTTCTCTTTGGTGAATAAGCGCGCCGTCGCCGCGCCGATACCGCGCGAGACGCCGGTGATGACTACGACTTTGCCTTCAAGGGAACGCATACGACCATCGACTGGAGCATAGGACTGTCGAACTGCAGACTAACTATATAATATCCCCGTCATCGTTTATGGGGAGTTTTCCTGGTTGGCTGTCTCGCCGAGTGAGCCACAACACCACAACCGCTATGGCGGTCAACCCAAGAACGAGCCCCACAACATGATACCACTTGATTCCACACGTAATACGGTCTAACACTATCAGTCCTCCAGTGCTTTACAGGCGATTGTCAATCCTTCGGTTTCGACAAGGTCATGGTGTATCTGCGCTCATGCGTGAAAGATAACCGATCTCTCGATGAAAGCAAATGACATGATAGGTAAATTCTGCGCTTCTACGAATTGTATCACCCACACAGCCGGGCACCTTCGCAGCGAACCGATTCAAAAAAAGGATGCCACCCGTACTCCCCTCGAACACGGGTGGCTGTCCGCCAAAGAGAGAAAAATTAAACTACGCACCAACAGCGGCGCACAAGAGTAAAAATGACATAGGAATATATAGCAACAGTGATGCCGTTTCCTAAACGGGTACTTTTAAGGGGCGCTACCTTATTGTCAGAGAGCAAGTTACAAGGACGCGCGAAGCTCCGTTAACTTTGCTTTCCTTGGAGATTCGTACATTTGTACGAGCAGGATCAATAAACGGAAACGGTAAGCGCCCGACAGACAGGCGCTTACCGCTACAACTGAACACTCTTGACAAATCGTATTCCGTCACGAGGCACAAGGCGCGGGCTGACATCCGCAACCCTGTCATATCATTCATTATTCAATCAGTCAGTGAACCATGCCTCCTTCGACGCTGACATCGATTCCGTACCGTTTGACTTTTGTGCGAACCGTTGCCTCATGGATCTTGAGTAGCCGGGCAGCCTGGGACTTGTTGCCTCTGGACACCAAAAGGGCCTCAACAATCATCCTGCGCTCAAGCTGCTCAAGGCGATCAAACAGCGATCCTTCAATCTGCGGCCTCTCCCTGGTGAACATGGAACGAGACAACTCCACCAGGTCGCCTTCGGCAACAAGCTCAGCCATCACCTCGAGTCGTTTCACCTTGTTGCGCAGCTCCCTGGTGTTGCCCGGCCAGTCATACTCCACGAACAGATGAACCAGCTCGGATGGTATATCAGTATTGTTGTTCAGGAGGTGGCTGCGCTCCATGAAATGATGCAACAGCACAGGGATATCCCCTTTTCGGTCGCGCAGCGCCGGTATGTGGAAAGTGAAACCGCTAAGGCGGTAGTACAGATCACGTCGAAATGTCCCCTGCTCTACCATCTCCTCAAGGTACTTGTTCGTGGCTACTACCAGCTTGATGTCAAGCTGAATCTCTTCTGTTGAGCCGAGAGGTATCACTCGCCGCGTTTCGAGGACGCCTAAGAGCTTGGCCTGAAGCGACAGCGGCATATCACCGATTTCATCGAGATACAGGACCCCGCCGGTCGCGGCTACAATAAGCCCCTTCTTGTCGGTGTCAGCTCCCGTGAAGGCTCCCTTGCGATACCCGAACAGCTCGGATTCAAGGAGAGTGTCAGGGAGCGAGGCACAGTTGACAGACACAAACGGAGCGCCCGGCCGAACAAGAGAGTGGTAATAACGCGCCATATGGTCTTTGCCCACACCTGTCTCGCCGGTCAGCAGCAAAGGTAGATCAGAGCGACCAATTATTGCAAGTTGCGCTATGAACCGCTTGATCGCCAAACAGTTGGTCAGAAAGTCAATGACTCCTGGAGAGGGAGTGGGCCGGGTAGGGCCAGTTCCGGCTGACGCAGCCACAGGATAATCAATGGAATGGATGATTCGCTCAATCTCTTGAAGCTTTATTGAAAGGCCGCTATTCCGGTAGAACTCTTCGGCTCGGAAGAGATAAGTTAAACGCCGCCTGTCGCCAAAAAGGCCGGGACTTCCTGCCGCCATCAGAGCTTCCGCCTCCTCGAATCGCACCCCGGATTCCGTAAGAATGTCAATGGCTTTAGTAAAACATTCCCGTCCTTCTGCCGCATGCCCATTCACTTCTGCAATAATAGCCTTGATCTTCCACAAGGCTCCAATCTCTACTTTGTTGCAGGCTTTCCGCATAACCCTCATTGCCCTGGTAACAAAGCGCTGAGCCGTCGAGTAGTTCTTGAGCCGGACATGCACCTCTGCCAGATGGCGTATCACTCGACCGGCTAATGTCGCGTTGGGCTTGATCTCTTCCGCCAGTACCAGCGCTTTTTCCAGCGTCCCAAGGGCTTCTCGGAGCCTTCCGGAACGATAATAGAGTTCGCCAAGATAACTCAGGCAGATCACCTGGTTTCTCTTGTTGTCCCTCGTAACGACCTCACGATAGGTGTTCTCAAGAGACTGTTCGGCTTTCCCAAACTCACCCTGTTGAATATAAACGTATCCCAGCGCGATACGCGCACGGGTGACTTCTTTCCAGTCGCGAAGCTCAGTAGAGAGGTTAACGTTAAACTGCAAACGCTTTTCAGCCTCGCTGAAATCGCCTATGAACGTGAAAATCCGGCCAAGGTTACCCATCATGTAGGCCAGCTTTTTACGGTCGTTCAGCTTGCGGGCAATCTCAACGGCATCCATGATCAGGGAAAGAGAATTCTTGTAGTCGCCCTGTTTGTAGAGCAACCCCGCCAGAAGGTTAAGTGCCCGGCTCCGGCCTTCGAGGCAGTCCTTACGCCGGAATATCGATTCGGAGTCTCGAAACGCCCTTTCCGCTTCCTTCATCTCACCCATGTCGCGCAGAATCCCGCCCAGTGTCAGGAAAATCTCCGCCAGAAGCACGCTGTCGCTCTCTTTGGCAACAACGTTCTGGGCAACCCGTGCCGTCTTCAGAGCTGCAGGGTAGTTAGAGAGGGCCGCGTAGGCCATAGCTGCATGATGAAGGACCGATCCCGCCAATGCACTGCCAGCCCTTTCAAGCTCACAGTGATTGTCTTCGTAGTACTTGACAGCCGCGGCGAAGTCCCGCCTTTGGACCAGGGACGCCATATAATGGTCCATCGCGTACCGGAACTCCCTGCTGTCAATAGCTTGGTTTCTCATTGCTAATTACCCTTGTTGTTCGCGGTTGCACCGGGATTCTCAATATCTTGCTGTTCGTATGGAATGATATAGTACATGGTGGGGTCCACCTTCTGTTCGCTAGGCAGATCACCGTACAACCACTCCATGAAGAAGCTGTTGATAAAAATATCCAGGTGCACAAAGCCGGTCACAACAGTGCCTGGGTTGCGTTGTCCGGCCCTGAGAACAGGGGAGTCCGAGCCTTCCTGTTCTCCACCCCAGTTATGATCCTCACCCATACCCGGGTCTCGATAACCTTGAGGATGGGCCATGGGAAATGACTCACCACAGAGGATCACGATGAGCAGTAGAACCATTGCCAATAATGAAGTTCCGCGTTTCATCTCTACACTCCTTGCTAGAGTTTATAACTTAGCTTTTTTCTTGACGGTATGGTGGGGACTTGAATAAACACTTAGCCAAAGCTTTCCTACACCCTGACTTACAAGTAAAATACTACACGCCCGCATTCTTGTCAACAACTTTTTCGTTTTGTCACTTGCTTCTTGACAATTTCCAGGACCTCTGGGTAGATTCACAAAGAGACCAAACAGCAAAACGATAGTCAATGAGCCCTTCAATACACAGAAAAAACACAATCCGACATTCCTATGACAGCGTTCATGCGTCCAGAGCCAAGCTGCTGTCTTCCCTCATGGTTATCGCTGTTGCCGTTGCGATCTACTCGCAGACGGCTTTCAGGACAATCACCTGGTGGGGTAATGCGGACTATTCATTGGCGGCGGTTATTCTCGGGATATCCGCCCCTCCCGGTTCATTGCTGTTGACTTTGCTGGGATGGGTCGTTACAAAACTCCCTTTGGGCGTTTCAGACATATTCTCTCTTAATCTGTTTGCAGGGGTGCTGGCCGGTATTACCTCAGGCCTGGTTTGCTTTATCGCCATGAATCTGATCCGAAGCACAAAGTTTGCAGGGATGATAGCGCCATATAAAGGATCATCTATTGCAGTTCTGATTGGAGCGGCGTTTGGCAGCTTGAACCTGGCTTTCAGCGAGACCCTATGGCTGTATGCGATCAAGTTCACCCCGTATGTATTGACAGCTCTATTCACAGCAATGATTATCTGGGCGATGATACGCTGGTGGGAACGTGCTGATCAGGTAGAAACATTCCGATGGCTATTTTTGATCGCTTTTTTCTTCGGCCTTGATTTCAGCGTTCATCGAACGAACTTCCTCCTAGTCCCGGGGTTGTTCTTCTGGATTCTATTGAGGCGCCTGAAGACGATAGTGTCAATACAATCCTGGTTAAGCGGTATTTGTGGCCTTATTGCGGGACTATTGCTGCACCTGTTGTTAATCCCGATGGCATCGAGAGAACCCTACCTTAACATAAGTAATCCTGATTCGCTAACACGCTTCTGGCACTACGTGTCTCTCAAACAATTCGGCGGCGGTTTCCTTGTCAGTTTCTTTTCCCGCAAAGCTGACTTCTTCAATGAACAGGTAATGGATTGGGTGAATGCTTTTATTGCTAATTTCCTATTCTCTAGTGGCGGCCTGGGTGTTTTCGGTGTCCTGCCGGCAGCGCTCGGCTTACTCGGATTGTTGCTGCTCTGGCGAAGGAACAGAAAGCTGGCTGGAGGACTGATCGCTCTCTTTCTGCTAACCAGCGTTACGACAATTATCTATTTCAATATTCCAGCTAATTTCTTCCGATCGTTGCACCGCCATTATCTTCCATGTTTTGTGATCTTTTCCGTCTTTATTACCTACGGCGCAGGCTCTATCCTTCAGATAACATGGAATCTTAGAAAGAAATACCGTCTACCGGCTACAGGACTTGTGGGACTTTTAATAATCGCCTCTCCCACTCACCAGATCGTTCGAAACTATAACCGTATAGACGGATCAAACAATTACTTCACTTATGACACCTCAATGAACATATTCAATACCCTTCCCGCTGATGCCATACTATTTACAAGCGGAGACAATGATACTTTCCCACTTTGGTATCTGCAGGCCGCGGAAGGGATGAGACCCGACATCACGATCTGTAATCTGGGCCTGATGAACACACCGTGGTTTATCGATCAAGTCATCAAAAGGGACAGCACGTTTCCCTTAGGGCTTTCGCAAGAAGAGATTTCACAGCTTCGCATATTACCATGGAAAGATACAACGATTGTTGTACCGGTTCAGAGCAATCCCGAAACATTCCAATTGCAAAAGGATATGGTTCTGCCCGACTCCCTGTATCTCGAAGTAAAACCAACTATAAGCGGCGGATACCTGATGGTCCAGGACCAGTTACTAATTCAGATCATATCCAACAACCAGTGGAAGCGTCCGATGTACTTTATGAGTGCGCCCGAATGGCTGCGACCATACCTGCGATATGACGGAATGTCTCAGCGGTTGATTCCACAGCCGTCGCCACCCCTTAACAAAGAACTTTTACGTAAAAACTTGCTGGAGCGGTATATTTATCGCTGTTATGCAGACCCAACAGTTCCGCTTGAGCAACCCTCGAAATGGATGGCTTTTAATCTGTATAGGGGATTTGTCCTTTTAGCGCACGACGAAATGGAGAGTGGCAGCGACTCAGAGTGTAAGTATATTAAACAGAAGATGCTTGAATTACTGCCGCCCAATCGTCTTGAGCCACCCCCTCAGATACGAAAAGCGATTGATGAACTTTGTAAGAATATCGGTGGCGAAATACCAGAGTAGGTTACAAGCCCAGCAGTGAAATGTCAAAAGCCCGGGGCTTTTGAGCTACTCGACACTATGTCGTCATTCGTCTCCGCCATTAAACCTGTACTCCACCATTTCAGAGGATGTTATCACAGGGATCAGTGTGCCTGCGAGAAAGCCTCCAGCTCCAAGTATACACACACCCATGCCCATAACAATTGGTTGTAAAAAGTCGTCATCCACTGAATACCCGATTGCATAGCCTGCAGCGCTACCGGCAACTAGCCCCAGAAGCATCCATCCCGGTTTAAGATGCCCTTTCTTGCGGAATGTAATCTTGTTCAACTGAGCAAACGAGTAGGTCGTGTACCCTCTGTCTGAGCGATACTGTTCGTGAATACTCAGAAGAGATTGCTCAAAATCCACTGACACCAATCGACCAATTACACGAGAACTATCGGTATTAAAGAGCGTTATTCGTTTGTCCGATGTTATCTCTGCCAGAGCCGCCGCAAGGCCGGTTGTGTCCCGTGCATCCGTGTCGGCTTTTAACGGCTTGACAAAAACACACGTTAACAGCGTGACCATTGCCAATACAATGTACTGGTATTCCACGGCATACCGCCTCCCTTTAGGATCACATGGTTGCGTATCCATTCGAATGGACGTACACAACTACTCGCTCGTGCAAGTGTTTTTGTCTCCAGCCTGCCTCAGCTAATCAGATCCCCGGCAGATTAAAACAGACCACTTTCGGTTCTGTCATCTCCTGCAGGGAGAACTTCAGCCCCTCCCGACCGAGACCTGAGTACTTGACGCCGCCGAACGGCATCGAATCAAGCCGGTAATCCGTGGAGTCGTTAATTATCACGCCGCCGCAGTCAAGCTCATACGCTGCTTTGAAGGCAACATCGACATTACTGGTAAAGATGGCAGCCAGAAGGCCATAGGGAAGTGAATTCGCCTCTTTGATCGCTTCATCAAGATCATCAACCGGGTATAGATTCACTGTCGGTCCGAACACCTCTTCGTGGTGAATCGTAGCATTGGAAGGCACCTTTTCCAACACCGTCGGCTCAAACAAAGTGCCTTCTCTTTTTCCGCCACACAGGACAGTAGCACCCTTCTTGACTGCTTCATTGACCCACTCTTCCACTCGTTTGGCTTCTGATTTGGTAATCATCGGCCCCATATTGGTCTCTTCTTTAAGCTTATCGCCGATCTTGTACTGCTTCGTACACTCCACAAACCTTGTCTTAAACTCATCATAAATGTCACGGTGAATCAGCAGTCGTTGTACACCAATACAGTTTTGCCCCGCCGCCCAGAAAGCGCCGGAGACGCATGATTCCACCGCCAGGTTAAGATCAGAGTCTTTCCAGACAATCACCGGTGAGTTGGAGCCAAGCTCCATACCGATCTTTTTGATTCCTGCAACCGAGGCGATATGCTTGCCCGCTTCCACGCCGCCGGTGAAGGAGACCATCCGTACTCTCTCATCGGAGACCAGCGGGTCGCCGATCTTCGAGCCGATACCGGTGATGACTTGAATCGCCTTGGGTGGTAAGCCTGCCTCAAGCAATGCTTCCACCAGCTTTATCGCAGACAAAGGTGTAACCGTGGCCGGTTTTAGAATGACGGAGTTGCCGGCGGCAATAGCCGGCCCCAACTTGTGAGCAACAAGATTCAACGGGTCGTTGAAAGGAGTTATCGCCAGCACCACGCCTATTGGGAAACGATAGTAAAAACCGCGCCGTTTTTCACCGCCGGGAAAAGAATCAAACGGAATCGTCTCACCTAAGATGCGTTTGGCTTCTTCAGCCGAACAGGTAAGCGTGTTGACGCAGCGTGACACCTCTTTTCTGGCCTCGTTGATTGTCTTTGATCCCTCCCTGGCGATCACAGTAGCGAAATCCTCAAGCTTGTCAGATATAATGTTCGCCGCCTTATACAGGACTTGCGCCCTATCATAGACAGTCATTCTCCTGGTAATCTCAAAGCCTTCAACGGCCGCCTTAAGAGCGACCTCAACATCCTGTATTGTCCCATTCGGAACCGTATCAATAACTGAATTATCAAAAGGGTCAAGCACATCGATTTTTTCATCACGGTCAACCCACTGACCGTCAAGCAGCATCTTCATCATTTACCTCCCGCATGGATGATATCTACAAGGGCGCTGTATCCGGTCTCGGTTCGACCAGCGCCCGGCCCGACGATTGTTACGTCGCCAAGAGTGTCCGTCGAGATTGTGACGGCGTTAGTGGCCCCCATGATTCCGGCTAACGGATGGGTCATGTCAACTTCCTCAGGCGCCACACTTCCTTTGACTTGGTTGCCTTCGCGCCAGACCTTGCCGATCAATTTGAAACGTTTACCGTGCGATTTCGCATCGGCAATGGCGTCAACGGTAATATCTGTAATCCCCTTGCACGGGAAATCATCAGGCTTGCAGGTCGCACCGAAGACGGCATTGGCCAGTATAGTAACCTTTGCCAGAGCATCCCAGCCCAGGACATCGGCGTCCGGGACAGCTTCCGCATAACCGAGTTCCTGTGCCTTCTTAAGAACATCCTCGTAGGCATGCCCCTCTTCCATTTGACTGAGAATATAGTTTGTCGTCCCGTTGAGAATCCCCTTCATCTCGGAAATCCGGCTGCCGGCGAGAGTCTCCCTGATCAGGTTTAGAAGAGGCGTGCCGCTCATCACGGTTCCTTCATAAAGAAATTTCACACCCTTATCTTTGGCAAGTTTGGCCAACTTATGAAAATACAGCGCCGTCGGACCCTTGTTAGTCGTAGTGACGTGCATCCCTTTCTCAAGGGCGGCGCGGATGTGCGATGTGGCCGGCTCGGCAGTCTTGATGTCGGTGTAGGTTGCTTCCACCATCATGTCAGCTTCGGCCGCCTTAATCATGCCGGGGGCATCACCTTCGTATTTGTCCGGCAACTCAGAGATTTTGCCGCCGGACTTTGCCAGATCCAGAGCCTTGCGCAGGTCTATACCGCCAGCGTTGTACACGCTCCCTTTGAGCATGTCCGAAATGCCAACGACCTGGGTTTTCAACCCATGTTCGTCGAGGAGCAGTTTCTCCTTTTCAATCAATAGCTCGGCCAGCCCCTGGCCAACAGTTCCAAAACCAACCAACAGTAAGCGCATGATTTGATTCTCCTTTATGATAGTCTTCAATAGTTAGATAGTAGGGTTGAAGACATTGTACTTCTGCCATCGCTTGATAGGTAGAACCACTATGGATTCTGCCCTACATGGACTACTTCGTTTTATAACGATCGGGGGCATCAAAGATATCTATGACATTAACCCGAGAGATAAAGTTAGCCGAATGCACAACACCTTCAGGGATATAATACCGGTCTCCCTTTCGATAGGTCTTTGTTTCTTCGTCTATGGTCAACGACATCTCCCCTTCGAGCATTATCCCCCATTGGGCACAGTGCGAATGCGGAGGAATTACTCCAACCGGCTGGATATCAAAGAACACCACCTGCTTATCAGCACTCGAAAGCAACCAACCCCGGATTCCTTTCACCTGGATATCAATTTCCGGTAAACCCCGGATCATCTCCGGGTACACCGTGCCGTCCCACTGCTTTATCCGGTTGTTCACAGTCTTTTCCTAACCCTTGTGGGCAATCTTGGCAAATCTGACCTCATGGCCTCGACGCATGATCTCCTTGGCATCCTTGTCGCAGCGGATGCACTTATGGTAGATCACATCACCGATGAGTTCCGATTTTTCTTTCCGCTCCTGATCGGGCAGGAAATACGTCTCCATTGTGTCGTAGGGGCGCGATGTCCCATCGCTTTCATATTTGATGGTTATATCGAAGCCGCCATCAAGCACCTTGTGCGCGTTTTCGGTCCAGTTGAAGCCCTCTATTCCAAGATCGGGATTGATCCGTATGTGCGCAGCCAGCGAAACTCCCTGGATACCCGATTCCTTGAGATCTCTGGCACACTGCATAAAGGTCTCAGGGCTAGCCGCGTTGCCAATGTTAATCTCATAGATGGGCATTGTGCCGTCATCGCGCAGATATTCTTTGAAGATATTCATCAACATCCGGAACTGGATTGCGTTCTGTGCCGATAGGAGCATCGATATTTTGAAGCTTATGGCTGGAATCTCCCTACCATAATAGCATGCGGCCACGATCGTAGACCAACTCGGGTTAAGGAAGAAATTGGCCCCGGTCTCAAGCGCTGCTCGCGTTACGCCGTCGAGGTAGATCAGGTGGTTGCTATCGCCGACTTCAACGCCGCCGAGATTTCCAAAAGGAGTGCCCATGTTCTTAAGTATCAACTGGCTCAGCCCACCACCGAGATCGCGCCGATCAAATTTCTCTCCAGTAGTCTTTTCAACTTTGGCGAATCGTTCCTCCGGCCAGGCAGTGGTAACAAGATTCGTTGAGCAGAACTTGCTGGCCCCAAGGATGTTCTCCGCCATAGCGAGGGTCGCCAGTAGATCGCCGCTATATACATAGTCCTCAGTGAGCGCAACCACTGAAATCATTTCAGTGGGGAAGAGGATCTCGGGGTTCTCGGCAATTCGGCGTATGCAATCGAGAGTCACACTTGCCCCCTGGAAACCGGAGACCTGAGTGGTGCAGACGCCTTTCTTTGTTACCTTGATACCCTCCTTGGATACGAAGTCCTCGACCTTCGCAAAGCCCTTTACGTATCCTTCCGCCTCCTCAAGTGTGCGACCGAACCCCTTACCGCTGGCGATTTTCTTTCTGGTATCGTAGTCTCTCATGGCAACGACTTTGTCATTGATAGCCCTGGCTCCCCCATAGGCGTTGATCAGCGCGTCGATTGCCTTTGTGTCCTTCTTGTTCAACAGATCAAAATGCATCCTTCTTTACCTCCAAGCCAGCAGGAGAGGGGTCTCCCCTACGTTCCGTACACAGCTGTTTCCAATTGTAACTTCGTTAATCTCAAGGCAAAAGGTAAGACGAACGTGTAGGCTTTTCAAGCGGTTTTTGTACTACCACAGGAGAGCTTCAAGGAGAACTCGGTCAGAATAAAAAAGAGAAAGCCGGTCTCCCCACTCGGGTATACAAACCCGACGTCAAAGACCGGCTAATCCGTTTCTTCAGGCGCAGTCAGATAAATTAATCTGTTTTCTCCACCGGAGTTTCCTCGAATCGGCCACCCAAATTCTTGGCCAGGAACTTCTCCGCCGCCGCATAGAACTTAAGACGGTTTTCCGGTCTGGCCAGCCCGTGTCCTTCGTCGGGAAACAGCAGGTACTCATAATCGAGCCCTTTGGCCTTCATGGCCTCTACAACTCTATCCGCCTCCGCCTGTTTAACCCGTGGGTCATTGGCTCCCTGGACAACCATCATCGGTATCCTGATACTGTCAACTCTGTACAGCGGCGAGCGTGACTTGAGGAATTCTTCCTCTGTTTTGGGGTTGCCCACCTTAGCGTAAAACATTTCCATCATCGTTGTCCAGTACGGGGGAATAGACTCCATCAGCGTAATGATGCTGCTGGGGCCGCAGAGATCGATAGCACAGGCAAAGAGATCGGGTGTAAACGTTGCTCCTACCAGAGCCGCATAACCTCCGTATGACCCGCCATAGATGGCGATCTTTTCGGAATCAGCATACCCTTTCTCAACCGCCCAGTGTACGGCATCTACCAGATCATTATGCATCTTGCCGCCCCACTCCCTGTCGCCGGCATTTGCAAAGTCCTTTCCATAGCCGGTGGAACCGCGGAAATTGACCTGCAGACAGATATACCCACGGTTGGCCAGCCATTGAGCCTCAGGATTGTAACCCCACGTATCGCGATACCAAGGACCGCCGTGCACATTCAACACCATCGGCAGATTCTTTCTCTCTTTGCCGGGAGGAAAGGTGATGTACCCATGAATAGTCAGGCTGTCGCGCGATGTAAAGGAAATCGGCTCCACTTGGGCCAAGGTGTACTCATTCAAATCCGGTCGGTGGTCAAAAAGGAATGTCGCTTTTCTGGTTGCCCGATCGTAAGAATAATAGGGCACCGGCCCGTTGTCGGCTGTGAAGCCGACCAGCCAGGTGTCGTCGGGGTCGTCGCGGCTGCTTATGAAAAAGTCACCGCGATGGAGCTGTTTGATGACCTCAATATCCTCCTTAATCGACTCATCCAGGACAACCCATTTGTCGCGATCCTTTGTAAAGGTGACTGCCTGAACCTCGTAGCTGTCGGGGTGGATCATAATATTGCTGACATCATACTGCGGGTCTCCGGCAATGACCTCAATCTTTCCGGTTGCTATGTCCAACTTGACCAGACGGCCGGCGTTGGCGTCGCGGGAATCCAGCATGTGGACTGCTTTGCCGTCCTTTGTGAAACTGATCGGGCCACTGTTCAGTATATCCTGTGAACTCCAACTTACAAGCTTCACCCATTTGGCCTTCTCGGTCTTCCTGATCATGAAGTCGAACCCACCCTCGGCATTGGACATCAAAGCGCCGCAAACCTTGAAATTGGCGTCCGTCAGCCATCCGGCCACATTGCCGGGATTCTCAGCTACTTTCTCTAACTTCCCGGTAGTAAGGTCAAGATGATAGACGTCGTGAAGCTGCGGATTGTCTTTGTTCATACCGATCAGCAGTTCGTTTGGGAAGTGCTTGTTGCGGTCGACAATCCGCACTTGGACACTGTCAAAAGGTGTCAGGTCGCGGATTTCATCAGTTTCCAGATTGACCGCATATAGCCGCCAGTTCTCATCGCCGCCCTTGTCCTGGAGATACATGATATGCTTGTTATCGGCGGCCCAGAAATACACCCTGATCCCGCGCAGGGTATCCTTGGTCACAACCCGGACATCATCCTTACCGATTGTACCGACCCAGATATTCATGACATTGTCAACCGGGGCGCGGTACGACATCATTGTTCCGTCCGGCGACAGTCTGGGACTGGCCTTCTCCGGATTACCGAAAATGACCTCTCTTGGGATCAGCTCCGGCACCTTTGAAGTGCCCTGAGAGCTGCAGGAACTAATGACCATGCAGCCCACAAACAACGCCAGGACCAGCGCAATCTGCCATTTGTGGTTTCTCATATTACGTCGCTCCTCCACATAATGTTATTTATGTTTTTCCTTTCCTGTCAGCATTCGCTCACGCGGAGGCGTCAGCCTAGAGTCCGCAGCACATCACAAAGATGCAATAGAAACCTCATCGACTCAGTCTGCAAAGACAAGGCAAACTTGAGTTGCTGAACAAACGCCCAGAACCCGGTCGCATTACGGGGGAATGTAAAACGAACGTATGGAGTTATCAAGTGGTTTTTATGCTACGATAGCAGATCATCCGACCCAGGGGGCAGCCATTTTTCAGAAACAGAGTTGTAATAAGCGTCAGTCCCTTGTCGCATTGAGACTTCCGGGCCTCTGGACCTTCCTTCACGCTTGTGTTTGTCGCTGCCAATGTAACATGCTTCATAAAGGCTTCATTAGGCTACCGAAGAAGGTACGCAAGCCAAGCGTGTCCGGGATAGCAGGCTTCAATGGCTTGCCTCAGCCAGCCCTGACGTTCTCGGTCGAGCACATGGCGCAGATTGTTGAAGTCCGCTTCGTCATCGGTTGTGGGATTCTTCGCCTTAAACAGCAGCACAATCTCAGGACCCAGGAACGGTATCCCCATTTTTGAATGCAACCCAAACAGCGCTAGGGGCCGGACGATCTCAAGATTCCTTCGGAACCTCCACTTTTCCCCTGAGGACTCATTCAGGAGAATTTCCAGCTCCGAGAGGTCGCTGTCCGCTCTTTGGGCGTGGATCTCATGTACGGGTAGCTCCAACCATTCTCCCCTGTCCCATGGTTCAATTCCCACATTAGTGGCGGGGATTACCTTATTGAACTCCCACCCCTTCAAGTAACTCTGGAGCGTAAGTTGGTCGCGCCTGAGAATTGCGATTTCAGTATCTTTGTGATCTCGTGTTACGCATCCCAGAAAGAGATCAACTGCCCAACCACCGGCCACGAACCAGGGCTTGTCAAAACTAGCCAGCAGTTCTGCCACCTTGGACAGTCCTGCCAAAGACCTCACCATACCAGAACCTGACTCGTTGACATCTCTCACGGAAAGCCTGCCTGTACCTATTCTCTCTCCCGGTTTCAGTCGGGCGGATGTTCCCTTGCCCAGATTTGATAGTACTTCTTTGCGTGAAGCTCAAATCCCTGCCCGGTTTTTTCAACCTGCTGTCGCAGCCACTCATCTTTGCCGAGTTTTTTGTATTCCCTTGCTCTCTCGACTATTTCTGTATGCTCTTTGACTTTATCGCAAGGGAATTCGCTGCACTCAAAGCATAAATCAATTCCCCTCTCTTTACAACACTCTCGAATCGGACAATCCGGCCATGCATCCCCACCTTTACAACATTTCGTGCAGACGAGCCAGGTGTCTTTCTTACTGAAAAAGCCTAATGCTTTTCTGAACTCAGTATAGTCAAACTCCTTAACCTCTGTCGGCATCCAGTACTGGTAGCCCTGTACATCCAGCCACTCTGCTAAAGTAGTCGCCAGTTCCCTAAAAGCGGTGTACTCACACCATCTTGCACAAGCCCCGCCATAGAGTCCACAATAGGTAATCAAATCTTCTGGTTTCATTATTTACCTCCTTACTCATGAGCGGCATACAAGCAGTGCCAAAAAGCTAAGATCATCGCCTGTAACCGGGGTGGTATCCTCAAACTAAGGGCCTGTTGAAAAAGTCCCATTCTCGTCATTGCGAGTCCGCCCCAGGCGGACAAAGAGATGACTCCGGCGAAACCGGCCTGTGACTGAAGTGCCTGAAAAACAGAGCCGTAGATAGAGAAAAACGCTCTTGACAGGGCGCGCTTTCAGAGATGACGCTTTCTATGTTTTTCAACAGGACCTTTCGCGGGAATGACAATGGTATGGGCCATCAAAACGTCTTCCGCTTATACTTCCGCCGCAGCGCCAGGATGAAAAAGGTAACCAGCACAACCAGCAGTAAGCCCTCTATTGTAACGATGCCCTGCTGATAGGGCTCAGTGACGTACTTACTTATGTCGGCACGATTGAAGGTGACGAAGGACAGGTTTTTCCAGAAGGCATTCCAATAGCCGCTTTTGATGATTCCATCATAAATAAGGTAAATCGGAAACAAAAACAAGACAGCCAGCATCCAGAAAAGCGGCAGCAGGAAGCTCTGACCGTAATAGGAGATCCATTTGTAAATAAAATTGGTGCAGACAATCCGCCGCCAAACCTTCCAGCCACTTCCCTTCGCCTTGCGCATCATCTCCTGCTCACCGATGTAGAAGTCACCGGCCTCGGAGTAGCGGTAGTTGTTCACGTAGTTGATTTGTAGACGGCGATAGAGTTGCTCTATGAGCTTGTGCTCTGGATTCTGGGCTAGCTCATCATAAACAGCATTTCTGGGAAACCAGCGGAAGAACTTTGGCTTCTTTGCCCATGTGGCACCTACGAACTGCACGCCACTCAGATCAGTTTCAAGGAAGGCGCATTTCCCGAGCGACACCTTGCGGAACTTGACGTTCTTCGGTTCGGCGAAAGTACATGACATAAAGTAAGCCCGGGCCGAAAACATGTCTTTGTTCTTCTTTTGAAGTTCTTGTCCATCAAATGTGACAACAGCGTCCTTGCCTACCTTACAATATGATAAATCGGCGTGCTTCTCGAACCGGGTTGAATAGAACCAAGTGATTCTTGAAAACGTGGCCCCGACAAAGCCTGCTTCTCCCGAAAACGTGGCCCTGCTAAATAATGCATATCCCGAAAACTTGGCCCTGCTAAATAATGCATATCCCGAAAACTTGGCCTTATAAAAGTCTGCCTCTCCCGAAAACGTGGCTCCGACAAAGTCTGCTCCTCCCGAAAACGTGGCACTGTCAAAGTCTGCTTCTCCCCAAAACTTCGCCCCCCTAAAGTAGGTTTCTTTGTTGTATTCCTTTGGGAGTTTATAGCCCTCTTTGGGGAAAACGAAACCTGTCAGATCGTAATACATGCTGCTTGCATCCGCAAATATCTTGTCAAGTTCCTGCTGAAACAGCCTTATTACTTTACTTTCCTTTTCCGAATGGCAGATACACTTGTTGCCGTCCTTGATAGGCCTGCCGCACGGTTTGCCGTCGTGCATTGTAACCTGGCAGGTTTTTTGTTCGCTGTTTTCCATAGTTCCCTTATGCTTTCAGTGGTGTCGGGCGACACTGCCTGACACCTCCATCTTTATAAGCTGTCATGCAGGGTCACATGACAGCACTTCATTTTTCGCGTAGGGTGGGGGCTTGTCTCCCGCCTTCTCAAGGGGCGACGCAAGGCCGCCCCCTACGCGGGTTGTACGGGTTCAATATATTGAACCCCTACGACCTACGAAATAATGCCGCCCCCCAGCAGAATTTCCCCATCGTAAAACACCACCGACTGGCCGGGGGTGATGGCGCGTTGCTTTTCTTTGAAGATAACCCGAACTTGCGTGTCGGTCAAGGGAGTCACAGTTGCTAGTGCAGGTGTGTGCAGGTAGCGTATCTTGACGTCCGCCTCGAAAGACTTGTCGGTCGGCTCCATTGCTAACCAGTTTATACCGTTAGCAATCAACTCGGATTTGAACAAGGCATCATTCTGCCCAACAATCACGCGGTTGTTGTCAGTGTCGATTCGTAAGACATACAGGGGTGTCGGATGCGATACGCCCAGACCGCGACGCTGGCCGACCGTGTAGAAAGCGGCACCGTCATGTCGGCCAACAACCGTGCCGTCCTCAAGCACGATGTCGCCAGGATCATAAGTACGCCCTCGTCTCTTCTCATATTCCATGAGAAAGCGTTTGTGATCATCATCCGCCACAAAACAGATCTCACGTGACTCCTTCTTGTCCGCCGTGCGTAGGTTGTGGCTGCGTGCAATCTCGCGCACCTCTGACTTGTGTAGACAGCCGAGCGGCATCAGCGTTTTTGATAGCTCCTCCTGTGACAAACCCCACAGGACGTAAGACTGATCACGAGTGAGGTCCTGTCCCTTGCGGACATACCAGCGCTGATTCTGTCCACGTTCGATAGAGGCATAATGGCCGGTGGCAATGTAGTCACAACCGATCTCAACTGCTTTGTCCAGAAAGGCCGGCCATCTGAACTCGGAATTGCACCTGACGCAGGGATTGGGTGTGCGACCGGCACTGTACTCTGAGACGAAGTTGTCGATCACTTTTTCTTCGAACCGTGCAGAGAGGTCCAATAAATGGAACGGTACCTCAATGGTGTCACATATTCCCTGGCAGTCTGTGGTAGCGTCGACATAGTCCCACAGCTTCATGTGTGCGCCGACGACGTCATACCCCTGCTCCTTTAACAGCAGGGCAGCCACGGAGGAATCAACGCCACCGGATAGTGCTACCAGTACTTTTTCACCCATCATACAACTCGTTAGATGATGTTGTCGGGTTTCTTCCCTTCCGCCTTCAGCGGAGTCGGAACCCGACCTACCATTCCATTCACATGGACTTGCCGTATTTTGGTGACAAGGCTCGCAACCGCTCGATTATCGGCGGTAGTTTTTCCAGCACATAGTCGAGTTGCTCCTTGGTGGTGGAACGTCCTAAGGAAAAACGAATTGCCCCCAAGGCAAGTTCGGCAGGAATCCCCATAGCTATCAGGACATGCGACGGCTCCGTCGCGCCGGATGTACAAGCCGAACCGGACGAGACAGCCACCTGCTCCAGATCGAGCGCGATGACAACCGACTCTCCCTCAACACCCTTGAATGAAAGATTCACGGTCGGCGGTACCCTGTTGGTGCGCGGGCCATTAAGATAAACATCTGGAATCATAGCTGTAATGGTGTCCATGAAGTAGTTTGCAAGTTCATTAAGACGTCTGAAATCTTCCTCGCGTCTCTGGGTGGCAATCTCAAGTGTTTTGGCCAGTCCAACTATCCCGGCGACATTTTCAGTCCCGGGGCGACGTTTCTTTTCATGCGATCCGCCATAAAACAGAGGAGCGATCTTGACGCCTTGTCGCACGATGAGTGCACCAACGCCTTTTGGTCCATAGATCTTGTGACCTGTTAACGAGAGCAGATCGACCCCCAGCTTTCTTACATCAACAGGTATTTTGCCGACAGCCTGCACCGCATCAGTGTGAAACAGGGCGCCCCTTTCATGGGTGATCTTAGCCAGCGGGGCAATATCCTGTACTGTACCGGTTTCATTGTTGGCCTGCATGACCGAGACGAGCGCTGTCTTTTCGGTAACCAGTTGCTCTAATTGGTCAAGCTGGGCGAAGCCCTCACGGTCGACCGGCAAAAGATCAAGGTCAAAGCCCTCTTTGTGATGGAGATGCTCGGCAGGTTCCATTATGGCGTGGTGCTCGGTCGCTCCGGCCACGAGGTGGTTTCTTCTTGCACGGAGTTGATAGGCTGTACCTAAGACAGCGATATTGTCGGACTCCGTGCCGCCGGAGGTGAAGTACAGCTCGGACGGTTCACAGTTGATAAAGGCTGCTATCTGTTCACGAGCGTTCTCAATAGCTACCTTTGCGTCCCGGCCGAATTGGTGGGCTGAGCTGGCGTTTCCGAAAGCGCCATTGAAATAGGGCAGCATCGCTTCCACAACAGACGGATCGACCGGTGTGGTGGCGTTGTGGTCAAGATAAATTGGGTTCATATCTCCTCTTCCTGTCAACTGGTAGCGTTTAACTACACGCAGATGCAAAGCAGCACAGCACGTTCATTGGCGGTAGAACCATTAGAAAGCATACAGTATAGTAAAATGCCAACGGTCGGCAAAATCGATTTTATCGGTCTTTATCCGGCGGGCATAGTCGACACGTATAGGTCCGGCGGGAGACACAATTTGCACGCCGGTGCCATAACAGTAGGCAAGGGAGTTAAACTTAAATTCGCTGGTGTGGGTGAACCCGTTTCCGACATCGAGGAACACAGATTGCCACAAAGGAAGTGACCGGAACAAGCCACTGAGGACGGGGATAGGACGGAATATCTGGAGCGTCCGCCAGCGAAACTCCTGGTTGAAAACAAATGTTATATTGGCTCCCCGGGGAGTGCCGTCGTCTCGGGTCGGCCCGAGGGTGTTTTCCTTGAATCCTCTTACTGTATTGGCGCCGCCGAGGTAAAAGCGGTCGTCCACAGGGACGTCCTCCGATTCACCAAACGCCTTGGCATGTCCCACTCTGATCCGTGTGGCGGAAATCCAGCCCGGCCAGACTACCTGGTAACTGGACCAAGTCGCCTGCCATCTGTAGAAGCTGTCATCACCCCCCAGGAAACCTCCAAAATATTCAACCGAAAGATCAATCACCGAGCCTTTACAAGGGATAAAGATATCATCGCGGCTGTCGCGCCGGAATGTTGTGTATAGTTTGCGTCTGTAGGAGTTCTTTTTCTTCAAATCTTCCGACAGGTCTACCTGATCCTCAGGTATACCATAGATATTGACCTTCTCGTATTCAAAACCAAGGTCTGTTTTAATCTCGCGCCCAATATTTTTATTTGTCGACATTGTGGCAGACCAGGTTTCTATCCGATAATTCTGCACCGGGTGCTTAACGCCGGGTTCATACTTAGCTGTCAATGAAAGAGGCATGCGTATTCCCAGGAACCAGGGTTCGGTAAAGCGGAGCCGGTAATTGTGATTCAACAGTCGTGTATCATGCCCGAGGCCGAACTGCAATTGGGCAAACAGGCTGTAGTGGCGGGAACCAAGGAAGTTGCGTTTGCCAAAGCCGGTCGAGAAGTCCCACGTGAGGTCCCGTACCTCCGACTGTCCGACACCGGTTTTGACGGTAAGGTAGGTCGGTTTCTTTTCGCGTACTCTCAGCAGGAAATCGGGTCTCAAGCGGTTGGACAGCGTGTCGGCGCGTCTTAGCTGAAGGGTACTGAAATACCCGGATTCAACCAGACGTTGGTGCGAATTAATTATGTCGTTCCGCCGGTAGATTGCACCCGGTTTTATTCTCAGCTCACGTTGGGCAACCCGCTCGGGATACCGGCGGATACCGTCGATACGAACGTCACCGAACCGCACCAGTGAATCGGTGACGACTTTGAAAGTCACATCGGTTTCTCGTACGGCTTGGTTAGTATCTAGATTGAAGGTAACAGTCGCATATGGGTACCCCTCGTTGGCCAGGACTGTCTTCATGTCAAAGACTGCGTCGTGGAGATCAAAGAGATTGATCGGTTCGCCTTCTTTCCGTCTGGCGGCAATCTTTCCGAGGTCAAACGCCAGCCGGTTTTCAAATGAGCTGGTGATCTTTCTTTGTCCATAGAAGAACTGCCGTCCCTCCTCTACGGTAACGCGTATGAGCGCACAGGAATCTTCTCCAAGGATTTCGAAATGCTCCTTGACCTGGATTCCAAGGAAGCCGTTGGTCAGGTACAGGTACTTGATTTCCAGCGTATCTCGTCCGTAGGATTCGCGTTGAATCCGCGCCCGACGATCTCCTTTGATCGTCCTCCATGATGTGCGCTCGTGCGAGTACATCCGTTTTCTTATGTCGGACGCCTTGAAGAAGCTGTTTCCGGAGATGACAATGGAATCAATTGGAGGTTTGGATCGGATCCACCGCAAAACAGTGCGGTCCATCCCATGCACTACCGAAGGCAGACAGGCAATCACAAGGCAGGTAGCTAAAGCGGCCGCAAGTCGGTTCATCAAAACTCCCAGTGAAGTTTGAGAGCCAGGTGATACAGCTCTTCTTCGTCCCGCAAGCCTTCCAACAGAAAAGCCTTGCTGAAGCGATGTTCAAACCCGACTTCCTGCCTGGTCTGACCAGACAGGGTAGAGCGACCGTAAACGTAGAGGTTAGGAGTGGCGTAGAAACCGACTGTGACCCTTACTCTCAATGGATCGTACTCCTTACCATAGAGGGGGTCTATCTCAAACGTTTCCACACCTAATTGTCCCAGTTGTCTGGAGCCTATCTGGGAAACCTGCGATGAAATCAGACCGGAAAGGCGCTGTCCAACCTGACCGGAGGAGGATACCGTCTCGGAGCTGTAGTAATTGGCCACAATCAACGGTAAGATGTCCTCCCGGCTAAACTCTGAACCTTCAGCGGGGTTGATTTCGGGCACTTCCAGTGTTCCCGTCACATGGATTCCCAATTCTATGGATTCTGTCGTTTCCAATTCCTCATCAACGGCTCGCCTCATACCGGCAATCCTGGTGTATCCGGTTATGTCCAGACGGGGATTGATCGTTGGGTTGCCCTCGAAGATGACGCGACTGCCGGGTTCCAGATGAAACGTCTTATCAAAGAGAAAACCGCGGCCCCGCAGTATCTCCATCTCACCGATAAACCGATAGACACCCTTTTCCCGAATCAGGTTAACCTGGCCGGCAAACTCGGCATCGATGTCGTCGTTCCTGATCCAGTAGTTGGCCAGGATGTCGATGTTGATGTTTAGATCCCATGCGTTTTCCGAAGTCATGGCATTCATGATCGGTGAGCCTTCTTCCTCAGAGGCAAAATTGACCAGATATTTCATGGATATGATCGTCAGGTCGCCTGTGACCAGGGGCGGCGTATCTCCCTCGACATGCAAATCTCCCTCCACTACCCCCTGGATGTCGTCCAGTTCGTATGCAAATGGGAATTCCTTGGGCAAAGTAATGTCAAGGTCATAGTAGAAATTGTCCAGCGACTTGACAGTGATTTCACCCTCCAGGTAGGCATTTCCCTTCCTGCCTTTCCGCTTTCTATCGGTCGTGTAGAGATCAATGTGATCAATGATGATCTTGTTGTCCCTCATTGTAACTCCAGCGGAGTCAGCAAAGATCGGCTGTTCGAGATCAAAATACTTCAAGCGGGCGTTCTTGATGTAAGCTTCCCCGGCAAGATGCGGAGCATGCGGAGTGCCGGAAAGGGTAATATCCACGAAGAAATCTCCATCAAGCTGCTCAACCGAAGGCATGATCAAACTGACGAGGTCGAATCTGCGGTCGGTGGCGGAAATGCCTATTTCGAGAGGCTGATCGGGGAAGCGTTCCTCCACACTGGAACTAAAGGCCAGGTCGGCATGAAACGAACCGGAACTACGGTACTCACCCTCATCAGAATGAATCAGGAAGCTGTCCAGCGTTAGCAAGCGGTTTTCATACCGTAACCCGCCCACGACTGCGCCAAGCAGTAGGTCTCGGTAGGTCAGTGAATCAATCGAACCGCCAAGGTTGAAGTGCGGCTGAAGGAAGGTCCCCTCCACAGATGCCTGGCACGACATGTAGCCGTCAATCTGCAGCGACGTGTCCAACAAGTCTACCCATGGTCCAATCGGAATGTGGTCAATCAATAGCGTCAGGCCCATTGATTCATCGTAGTCGACTCGACCCGTAACCGACAACCCGGCGCCATTGGAGCCGATAGCTGCCTGCAGAAAGTTGAAACCTGATGAGTCAATATCAAACTTGATATCAGAACGATTATAGAAGACCCGATCGAATACTGCAAGCGACAGTGAATCGACAGTCATGTGCATTGGATTCACCCCGTAGTCAAGAAGGCCTCTACCGCTATACTCCCCGTACTGATTGCACATGCTGAACGTGTCGACCTGCACCAGGTTTGAGTCAACCGATAGAAATGTGTATCCGGAATCGTAGGGCAGATTCCAGGCCGCGCCGTCTTTATACGAAACCTCGACGGTTCCCTTCTTTCCGGTCAGGAATCTTTTCATTTCGATAGAAGCAGCGAAGTTACCGGTGTACAGGCCGTACACCCATACCGAGTCAGAGACAAACAGACCGCGCAAATCGGGATCGCGGGTCTTACCTGATATCGTAGCGTCAGCATGTCCCCGACCGCCCGGCTGGTCGATGAATAGCTTTCCTTTGTACCTGTCGAGGTTATGAAGGTCGGCAGCGACCGCCAGATCGATATCGTCTGAGTAATCAATCCGGCCGCTCACGTAGAAGACATTCTCAAAGTAGTTGATGCGAAAGGAATCGGCAAAACAGATCGAATCGCTGGTAACTGTCAACTCACCGCACGCCTCATGAAGTGGGTACTCGTCGAACGACGATTCGTGCAAATCAGTATCGAAGTGAAGCAGTAACTTGTCTTTACGAAACGATTCGCCTGACATCTCGATATGGCCGGTTAGATCCGATTCGAAGCCTTTGGTAACAAGTTGATTGAGGTTGAAGTTCTTGATATCTGCATCCAGATGGTATTGCTCGACAGGGCCGGAGAAATCCAGCGCTCCACTTCCATCGATAGTACAGCCGCCGAAAACGGATCCATATAGCGTATCTAATACCAGCCGGTTCCTGTCAAAGCGAAAATTGGCAGAGAGATTCTCAAAATCTGCGGACATGAAATTTCCGGCCAGATCAACTGAACCACCGATTTTATCCCCGACAAAAGAGACGGCGCCGTTAAGGTCCAGCATACCGGTAAGCTTTTTCCCCAACAAGGCGCTGATTTTTTTTACGTCAACATTGTCCAGCGCAAAAGTTATCTGGCCTTCAGGTGGTTTTGCGAACTTGACATTGCCACTGAGCTTGGCACGGGTTTTACCGACAACAACGGCGATATCCTCAAAAACCACCATTCTCTCAGTATAGGTCAGTTTGCCCCCTGCGGCAGTCAGTGAGAATGGTTCTTTGTTCGATGTAAACTCAAACTGTCCGACATCGACCGAATAGGTTTTCCCCTGACCTTGCAACGCAACCGAGAGGGCGATGTCATCAAAACTCATGGTATCCGTGTTGTTTAAGATATTGACGCTGACTTTGTTTAGTCCGAAGTCACCGATTGAAAACTGGGGTGGAGCGCCCGCCTCTGTTTCGCCCTTGGATGAGAAATCGGGAATCATCCACCGTCCGGAACTGTCGCGTACAAGGGTGACAGTAGCCGAGTCGATGTAGAGGTAGTCCAAAACATATTTTTTATTCCACAGGTTGGATAGGGAATAGGAAGCTGAGAGACGGGGGAGGTCGAGGAGCCGGTAGTGCCCGGTAGAGTCAACATAGTAGACGGTTACGTCCTCAAGCACCAGACCGGATAAGAAATCCCCTTTTACCTGTCCGATCGTTACATCCAGATTGTATCGTTGTTCTACCAGCGAGTCGATCTGGGCGTTCAGGGTCCTCTCTAAACCCCCGAGCTTGAACATATACAGGAACAATGAGCCGACTAGGAGTACGATGCCTGTGAGGGCGGCAAGAATGATACGCCTGAAAGTACGCATCAGCTCAAACCCAACCTGTCAAGTATGGACAAAGACGCCTTATATCCGTCGCCCGCCGCTTCACCCAGGTCGTGGATGACCTGGCAAATCAGCTCAGCATCTGCGCCGACATTGACGGCCCCTCTTACGTGTGAAAACAATTGTTTCTCACGGTTTTCAATCACCAGGCAGGCAATGATCGCCAGCTCGCGGTCAACTATATCAAGCCCGGGGCGGGAAAGCACCTTGCCATAACCCTCAATCACCATCCATCTGAACACCTCCGGAGCCAGTGTTTCCACCTTCTGCTTTAGCTGCAGGTAATTCGTGGAGTAGACCCTTTGACATAACTCAAGACCGTTGGTGAACCAAACGCCCGATTCCTCCTCGCTGATTCTCTGAAGCTCAAAATCGGCCGGCTGTGATGGGAAGTGGCGAGCGAGATGCTCAGCCGCACCGAGCATGCGAGGAAAACCGAGAAAAAGATATGACTGCAGGAGTATTTCGTAGAACTGTCTGCATCCCAGACCGCATTCCCGGCCTATCTCGACCGTTCGGTCTAACGCCACTTCATCAGCAACCGCGATAGCGGCTGAGTACAGCGCCAGTGTTCTACTACAACCATTCTTCCGGGGATGGAAACTGGCCAGACGGCGACGTAATTCGTTCAGATCAACGCCTGTATTCACGGCTGTAAATAACCCCGCAAGGTAGATATTAGCAACGGGAAACTTGCTACTTCAGGCTTTTGAGTCGCTCCTCGAGCTGGCGGAGCCTTCTCTTGAGAGATTCGATCTCGCTGCGCAGTGAGTCTTGCGACATACGGTCTGGAATTTGCACGCTCGGTTGCGCAGAGATCTCTTGAAAGGAGTCGAAAGGAAGTTGACCGATTTTAAATCGGACACGATACGGAGTATTGCCCCTGATGAGACCAAGCTCGACAACGCTTCCCGGAGATGTCTGGCGAATTTCGTTTCTCAAGTCAAGGGCGGAACGCAGAGGACTGTCGTTCAAACTAAGCAGAAGGTCCCCTTTCCTCAGCCCAACCTTGGCTGCCGGTGATGAAGGAACCACCGCCGTTACCATTATACCCCTGCTGATCACTTGCCTCGGCCTCGCTTCCGCCGTGACAAACATGTTGGCTGTGGTTAACTCGATGCCTGGTGTGATCTCTATGTCGGCAGTAGCGATGCCTATGTATCCAACCGGACGGTCGCCTTGAATGAGAAGATGGCGGGCAATGTCGGGAATTTCGTACGCTGGCACCGCTAATCCCGCTTCCGGCCGTCTTTCAGAACCAATACCTCCAGTGACCAAGCCAACCAGGTTTCCTGAGAGATCAAACAACCCGCCGCCGACGGTTCCGGATGTAATGGGCGCTGAAAACAGGATGGTCCCGTCCGGTCGGGACCCGGCGCAGAACCCGAGCGAAGGACAGGCCTGTACCCCGTACGCATTGCCCATGGCAATTACCATCTGCCCGGCACAGCCGTCACGGTTACCAAACGCAGCCGGGACCCCGATTTTCTTGTTAATGTGAATGACAGCCAGCCCGGTCTGGTGATCAACGCCTCTCAGTTGGGCAGGCAACACCTCATCGCCATAGCGCACGATAATCCGCTCTCGTCCGGTTACAGCTTGCGCAGCTACCAAGATATGTCCGAGCAGGTCATAGATAACCCCAGAGGAGATCAAGCTCTGAACCGTCTCGTCACCCTGACCCGTATAGGTCTCCGGCGGTACAGGCGTTGATGATTCCACCGTGACCACCGACCGTGAGAGCTGGTAAATCAGCTCACTTAACCCGTTTTCGAGCCGAAACAGAGAAGTATCTGCGCCATGAGCGGCGCTTGAAAAAAAGACCGTCAAAAAAACCACCGCAGTGATCTTTCCAACGGTCTCAGATAAGCGCATTATCATTTAGTATGCCTTTCCAGCCTCCTTATCGGAGGGTGATTCCGGTGAAATGTATATCTTTTTCACCGGCCGTACCCTGTAGTAACCCATCACGAAAGGAGCCGCTGTGGATTTCTGCATCGATGCCATCCTCAGTCCAGGCGAACGATCAATACGACTCCACACTCCCTGCCCTACAATAGCGCTCGAAAGCCTGTTCATTCTTTCCGCCCGTGCAAGCTCGTTGCCCAGGGACCAACCCTTGTTGAGATTTGCCGTTCTTCTGGCATCGTTCGCCGGTTGGACAGTCAGGTAGGAATCATCGAGTGCTATTTCCGGAGATATGCTGCCGGCAGTCTTGTAGGTATTGCTTGGCCGGAACGCAACAAAGGCCAACAGAACCACAAGGCTCACTGTCACAAAAGCCGGGATGGCCTGGCGCCATAGGACGACCGGTGCCCGCTTCGGCAGATATGCCCTGGTGCGGGTTTCGGCGAACCGCTCTTGTGCAATCCAGTTGAACAACTTGCTATTGAAATCACCGGCCACGGCCAGGCTGCTCAACTCCTTGGTCGCCTCAGCCATTGACCGATAAACAGCCTCTTCCCGACGACAAGCAGAGCAGGTCGAGAGATGCTCGCTCACGGCCAGCTTGAGGCGACTGCTCAGCTCGTCATTGCAGTAAGCCGACAGACAGGAGCGTACTCTTCGACAGCGCATTGTAACCCTCCAACTTAGGTTGCAATTTATCACGTAGCATCATTCGTGCTCGATTAACACGGGATTTTACTGTACCGAGGGGAATAGAAAGAACCTTAGCCACTTCATCATAAGACATTTCCTGGACATCCCGCAGAATGAAAGCAACCCGATATTTCTCCGGGAGCCCCTTGATGGCTGCGTTCAAAGCCTGCGGCAGACGGCTGGGTAACTTCATCTCTACAGCAAGCTGGGTCTCATTTCCCTTCATTTCAGATATCTCATAAAACTTAAATTTCTTCCTTTTCCGCAGCTCATTTCGAGCCAGGTTCAGCCCAATCGTATATATCCAGGTGGAGAAGCAGTGCTGAAAATTGAACGATTGCCGATGCTGATAGACCCGAACAAATGTCTCCTGAACTACATCTTCGGCATCGTCCCGGGATAACAGCATCCGACCGATGACGTTCATCAACCGGTCTTTGTAGCGATCGACGAGCTTGTTGAAGGCGACCATATCGCCATTCTGGACAGCCTGCATAAGAGCGTAATCAATGTCCTTTTCCGGTTCTTTAGGCATTCAAACTACCTGGCTTAACGTCATTCTACCTCTATTACCCTCCGGGCTCGGTAAAGTTCCCGATTTTCTCTACCAGCCGTCAGCCCAAATGTCTTATCAAATAACAAGTTACCTTATTATCGTCAAAAGGCAAGGAGAGTTTATTCCGGCTCTACCTGATCATGGGGACACAAAAAGGGCGGTCCATGGGGATAGGTAGAGCAAAACGCCAAACAGAGCCAGCAGAATGATCGGTATGGTCAATTGCCTGTAAACCTTGAGCAGGTCACTTTTGAAATACTCGTTTGTGAGAATCAGGCAGAGATGGCTTGGTGAGAGCATCATACCAAGATATCCAGAGAGATAGGCCAGCATAATGTGGGAAGGTATAATCTCCGGCTGGTACAAAAAGCCGGCCAGAAGCGTGTACCCTAAGGCTACAAAAGCAGCTACCATTCCTGTCAGAATCCCCGCGGTGAAGCAGACTAGGAAAATCAACAGCTCTTCCGGCAAGTTGAAGTGCAGGGACAGCTTCGGGATAGATCCAATGGCGCCGGACAGCTCGAGGGCTGTCTGGAACGACAGGGTGCCGAAAACCAGGAGGACAAGTTTGAATGACAGCCCCTCTTTGAGAGCTGCCGTGAGATTATGTTTAGGAGGCCGTGCTACAGCGACCAGCGAGATAAAGGAGATCAACACGGCCAGGGCAATGTCGACCTTGAAGATTCCATATATTGCTATCGCCAGGCCGATTGGCCAGACGCTCTTGAAAACGCCCACCAGCGGCCGCCAGACATGAGTTTTAGCAGTACTGTTGGTGTCTATCTTGCGGATGAAAAAAACCATACCAATAGCTGCCATTATCAGGGTTAGGGGAAACTGCATCAGGGAAACACTGCCTATCGGCATACGGGTGATAGCTTCCGTTAGGATTATGCCCGGGTAAATTGGCCAGGAGAACTCAACTATATGACGAAACCAGTAGTTGCTGGCGGTTCTGAATTCCGGCCGGTACTTGCTGTCGGACAGGACGTTGCCCACCAGGGGGGCGGACAGGAGGGACCCTCCAGGCATCGGCATCAGGCCAATCAATGGCGGCATGACAGCCACGGCGGTTCGGTTACCGCCGGGTAGTCCCGCGCAGGCTCCTGAAAGCTTTTCAAGGGACTTGATCTCTTTAAGCAACTGGCCGAGGGTCGTGATCAACACGATTACCGAGGTGAGAGAGATGAAACGTTGCGATTTGAGCAGCTCCCAGTATCCGTTTAGAAGAGCCGAGAGTTCGACCCGGTACAGCAGCGATGTGATTATGCCGGCGCCAAAAAGCGTGATGCCCACGGAGAGTTTCTTTCGCAGGGCGAGTATTATAACAGCAAAGACCGCAATCAACTTGAGCGCATCCATGGCCGTTAGTATATGGCGCCTTCGGCAGATGTCAACCAACGGGCTTGACACAGGGGCAGAGTGAGAAGTAGCTTGCAGCTATGTCCAATGAGAATGCAGCCATGGCAACGGGCCGAAGGAGTGTCTGGTACTTGAAGAAAGGGCCTGCTATTGAAGGTAGTAACTACCATTAACGGGCGCTTTGTACCGCGTGGACAGGACAAAATCTCCGTGTTCGACAATGCGCTCCTGTATGCCGAGGGTTTATTCGAGACCTTTCTGGCTGTTGATGACCGCGTCATTTTTATGAACGAGCACCTCCGGCGCCTTTACCGGGGAGCAAAGGTCATCGGTCTGAAGGTCCCGGTCCCCCCTGACCGCTTATCGCGATGGATGATCAGAACAGTGCGGGCTCATCCGTCCCATCTCACGAAGCTACGCCTAACGATCACCAGTGGTGAGGCCGCTCGTTGGGTTGGACGGCAGGGCGAGCCGCAGGTCGTTTTGAGCGCTTCTCCGCACCGGATGCCTCAGGAACCGTTCAAACTGTGGGTGTCGAGATTTTGCATCGATCAAAACTCCGTCTTTCGTCAAATCAAGACACTTTCGTATGCTATCCACGCTGCCGCTCTGAAGCAGGCCAGGTTGAAGCGCTGCGATGACGCCCTGCTATTAAATCAGAAGAACCAGGTCGCTGAGGTTACATCAGCCAATATCTACTGGGTGAAAAGGGGAAAACTCTTCACGCCGCCGCTCAGCGCCGGCTGCCTTGAGGGAATCACGCGCAAGCTTGTCATCAGGGAGGTCGCCAAACTGAATCTGAAGATTACAGAGGCCAGCACCACCATTGACGGCTTGCTCAGGGCCAACGAGGTCTTCATCTCCAGCTCTCTGAAACTTGTCATAGGCGTGGCGCGCATCAAGACAAACCGCAGAACCTATGTCTTGAAAACAGGACCAATTACCGAACTCATTGCCGACCATTTCCGGCGTCTGGTTGATTTAAGATAATGAGCCTGTTATGCGCGGTCAGTAATCAGGTGGCGTCAGGCGTCTCTGCCTGACGCTTCCTCAATAGAACAGTATGTCCGTGAAATATCCTATGGCTGTCGGGCAGAGACACCCGACAGCACCTTGCAACGAATGACAATACTTTTGTAACAACCTCTCCCTTCCTGACTGTACCAAGCAACCGTTATGAAAGGATTCGTGACGGCGCATGATAACTGGCTGCAACTTGATATGCTGTACCCGATAGGAACAGAAGTGGTTTCTATCCTACCTTTTCCTCTTGCTTTTAGCGAAAAGCCCGATTATATTTGAGTAGAGTCTTGCGGGTGGCCTGTCCGCCTGTTTGATCTTGACCCGTCTTGGTATTCGAACACCAGACGGGTGTTTCATCTGGAGCCAGCCGGACTCGCACCGGCTACGCCGGGTCTAACCCCCAGCGCAGTCCTTACGACTGGCCCCTGTGTAAATAGATTAGGGCTTAGGCCGATCCGTATGGAGTCGACCTAAGTCCTGTTTTTTGTTGACTTTTGGTGGCCCACGCGGTAAATTCAGTATGTAATAGCTGTTTAAGTGCATCACCTTAGCCCTTAAATGGTTTTGAGGCTATTCTGCTACCACAGAATAGCCTCTCTTTCAATTGGTACTATCTCTAATCAATCTCCATTCAGTGAATCGTCTATCACCACGCCGCTCAAATAGCTTGCCTTCATATTTCCTGTGGTAGCCCTGTAGCGTTGAAGCTGGCAATTGCTTTCCAATAAGTAGCTCGTACTTACGGCGGAAATCTCCAGCTTTTACCCATCCACGGGTACTTTCATATACCTTCTTGATTTGTTCCAGCGTTTTGTCGGACCCATTAGTTGAGCTACCTTCAGTTAAACTGAGGCCGCCTGTAATAACTTTTTCGAGCATGGAGACCAAAGCTTGTCTATCTCCTTTGAGCTTGTCAATTTGTTGATCAATGCCACTGATTTTCTCGGCGAACATACTACGAAGCACCTCTAACTCATTGTGGCTCCATTGCTTGTCCTTCATACAACGAACTCCATGTTGTTTGTTTCCTGTTTCACACATTGAAGTACAATAGATAGTGCGACTTTATCAAGCTTTATTTCAAAAAAATCATAGTCTTCGAGACTTTTCTGAGGAGAGATTTTGGAAGCCATAAACGAGTGACCTGATGATTGAAGCCACTGTTAAGTGATTTAACTATTATACAACGTCATTTGGCAAAGATTTCGCAGAAGAAGCTAAATAGATTGTACTCAGTTAGATTCTGTTCAGAAATCTCACCATTAGCTTTTCCTCAAAATAATCCACTACCCTACCTTAATTATGCGCGATCGGGAATCCCTTCCTAACGGCACGAATGGAGAGCCGTCACGAAAGGATTCGTAACGGCGCATGATAACTGGCTGCAACTTGATATGCTGTACCCGATAGGAACAGAAGTGGTTTCTACCTACCTTTTTGTTGACTTGGTTTTAGCAGGGCAGCTATCCTCTCAATGGGGAGTGTGGTTGTAACGTAATTTCTTTTGAGCAGAGGCAGCGAAATGAATGATATATCGAAAATCTTATTATGTATAGGCATGGCAGTGGCTGTTGTTCCCAGTGCAGCTTCCCAGGATACCCCAGAGTGGCATCAGAGCAGTCTGTATGATGTGCCGCCACGATGGCTCGTGGACATGCCCACGGCAGGGACCCTGCCACGCGGTTATTACGATATTGCTTTTCGCTTCTATCCCCACGGGGGCGCCCTTGCCAGCACTGATATCGGGCTGTCAAATCGTTTGATGTTGGGAATATCGTTTGGGGCAGAGGACATTATTTCCAATCAGGAACCAAATTGGAACCCCCGGATCGAGTTCAATCTCAAACTCAGAATCATCGATGAGCTCGAGTACTTCCCTGCGATCTCGATCGGTTTCTCCTCACAGGGGCTTGGCGCCTGGAATGATGCTTATGATCGGTATACGTTCAAATCACGCGGCTTCTATGCCGTGGCGAGCCGCAGTTTCTATTTCTACGAGTGGACCTCCGGCTGGCACGCTGGTATCAACTACTCGCTGGAAAACGATGTCGATGAAGACAAGGATGTAGATTTCTTTCTCGGTTTTGATGCGACGTTCAAGTATAACCTGGCCCTGCTTGCAGAACTGAACGCCGGCCTGAACGATGATAAGTCAGCGCTGCCGGATGGCGCTCCATACGGGTATGCCGGCAAAGGCCGCGGGT